>Ga0099364_10002130_pt1 | contig 31847 bp, 25 predicted proteins | sample TergutTh196P3_FD_73070 | JGI IMG/M metagenome (GOLD analysis project Ga0099364, IMG submission 73070) | Microcerotermes parvus P3 segment gut microbial communities from Pointe-Noire, Republic of the Congo - Th196 P3 | ecosystem: Host-associated > Arthropoda: Insects > Digestive system > Gut ... | reverse complement strand
ATCTGTAAATGGATTTTTAAGTATTGAAGAATAAGTTTTAATTGCCGACTTTATACTTCCTATAACAGATTTTATCCCTTTTTCTGGGTCAGTTATTCCATATCCATTTTCCAAAGAACAATAAACAGCATAATATTTGCCCTCTTTGTTAATTTTATTGGCAAGGTCTATCAATAACGTTGTTTTTCCCGTCTGACGTGCAGCGTGAACAACGTAGTATTGTTTTGAGTTGATAAGTTCCATCAACTCGTCATACAACCGCTCGGTTGCGTCAATCATATAATGCTCGCCCTCAATGCAGGGACCAGCTACGTTAAAGTATTTCATATCTTATTATTTTTAGCCACGAATCTGTTATTGAATTTATTGAAATTGTTATTGAGTTTACCGAAATTGTTATTGAGTTTACCGAAATTGTTATTGAGTTTACCGAAATACACTAATTTTCACTAAAATTTTCATTTATCATTCTGCTCTTGCATTAATCTTTTTGTTACCGGATCGGTTGCTAAGTATTCTAATGTGTTTGCCATACGTCAATTAAGAGATGGCGTTAAGTTTCCAAAACGTTGCTGGTACTCGGTGAGCATTGCAAGTGCGTTGTCTCTTTCGGCGGATACTTTGGCAATTGTGTTGCCTTGTTTTGTAATTGTGTTGCCTTGTTTTGTAATGGTATTGTCCTTTCTTCTGATTACTCTATTCTGTTCTTTAACAGTTTGTTTCCACGACAAAACGTCCATTTCTGCAAATCTCTGCTCATGCATCAATCTTTTTGTTACCGGATCGGTTGCTAAGTAATCTAATGTGTTTGCCATACGTCAATTAAGAGATGGCGTTAAGTTTCCAAAACGTTGCTGGTACTCGGTGAGCATTGCAAGTGCGTTGTCTCTTTCCTTCCACGCGTAGTCTCTTTCTGCGGATACTTTTGCAATTGTGTTGCCTTGTTTTGTAATTGTGTTGCCTTGTTTTGTAATTGTGTTGCCTTTTCTTCGGATTACTCTATTCTGTTCTTTAATAGTTTGTTTCCACGACAAAACGTCCATTTCGGCAAACCTCTGCTCTTGCATCAATCTTTTTGTAACCGGATCGGTTGCTAAGTATTCTAATGTATTTCTCATGTTTGTCATCAATTAAGAGACGGTGTTAATTTTCCAAAACGTTGCTGGTACTCGGCGAGTTGTGCTAAGAGGGCAGTATTATTGCTTTGCAGACCGATAATGGTATTGTCCTTTCTTCTGATTACTCTATTCTGTTCTTTAATAGTTTGTTTCCACGACAAAACGTCCATTTCTGCAAATCTCTGCTCTTGCATTAATCTTTTTGTAACCGGGTCGGTTGCTAAGTATTCTAATGTATTTCTCATTTTCTGTATGTATTTATTGGTTATTGGATAATTATGAATTTTTAATAAATTTTCTTCTACAAAATTAATTTGCTCAAATAAACTTAATAGTTGTAACAAATCGCGGCATTTGTAACCTGAGCTAAACAATTCCGGTGCGATGCGCCCCACATGTATGAAGTAGGCATCGTGAGTAAGGGCTTCGATAAGCGGGTCGAAGGGCTTTTTAATGCTTATTTCTTCACCTGTCAACAAAGAAACGCCGCTTCGTTTTACCTTATATGCTACATCTGAAATGTGCGATGTTTTCGGTGTTTCGTCACCTATTATGTAAATGACTGCGATTGGCATCGCCTTTAAAATTCTGTCACCTTTTTTGATTAGATTATCTTCATTTTTGTAATGATTGCCCATGTATGTGCGAAAACGTGCTACGTCAGCGGGTTTGAGCGACTGCTGTATTTCTATCAACACTTTTTTCTTGCTGCCGTCTCTCGTGCGAATTGTGGTAACAAAATCTAAATGTATAGGTTTTAGCGTTTCTATCGGTTTTGTCTGTTTTGTCTGTTTTGTCTGTTTTTCAGTTTCTGCGTCTTTATTTTTTTCCTGAATATATTCCTGCGGCGCAAATTCGATGTCCAAAATCCGCTCACCAGTTATTGTACCCACAAGGCATCGTGCGTTGTCCTTGTCCGCCATCAGCGACTTGAACACCGCGTCATACATCGGGTTAGCGATGATTATGTCCTTCTTTTGTTCTGCCATATTATTATTCAAAAATTTTACGCCGCAAAAGTAATATTTTTTTTGCGGACATGCAAATTTTTTTGGAATTTTTGTTTTTTTTTTCATAAATTTGATTTTTTTATCACTGACTGACCTCAAAGACAGATTTTTTCTAATATCTATTTATTTTAACGCAAAGGCGCAAAGGTTTTAGTTATTGAATTTATTGAAATACGCAATAGACGCTAAGAATATAAATTTAAAAAATTCAATTGCGACTCCGAAAAGAGTTTTCTACCACAAAGTACACAAAGAATGCACAAAGAACACAAGTTGATATTTGTTGATATTTAATGCTTTGTGTAGTTTGTGAAATCACTTTGTGACCTTTGTGGTAAAGAAATATGACTTTTGGGAGACTCATTTTTTTTATTTTTTTACTCGAAATTATTTATTTTAGCTTAAAATTTTTAAAAATGTTATGATTTTTTATTATTTTTGCAAAAATTTTTAAAAATTTATATTTTTGTATTATGATTAGAAAACTTTTTTCTTTATTCAGTGTTATTTTTCTGATAACCAGCAGTTTAATTATCTCTCAAGATTTTACACAAAACAAATTAAGAAGTGAAATTTCAGGGATGATGTATGCAACACAATTTGATTATCCTGATGATCCTGGGATTTTCGTTACTCCTTTGGGAGTGCCCGGCGGCGGAATTAAATTATCGGAAGTTACAACCGATTTTCGTGCCTTGGAATATGTAAATGGGGTTGTTTATGCCATTGATTGCAACGAAGATACGTATATTTGTAGATTTGGAACTATTAATCCTATAACTTGTGCATTTACAATAATTAATGGAAATTTTCCCTACGATGCCAACGGTTTGGCTTGGAATCCGATTACACAAGAAATGTTTGTTTCTACTTGGGATAAAAGGTTCGGAAAAATAAATTTAAACAACGGAACTTTTTCTCAAATCGGTATGTTCAACGAAATTGTTACAATTGCCATTGATAATAATGGAATATGTTATGCACAGGAAGTAACCAATATGGTTGGTGCGGGTTTTGGTACAGTAAATTTGAATACAGGAGTTTTTACACAAATTTCGGGCAGTTTCGAGCCCTATAATTATGTTTTTAATATGAGCATCGACCGTGAAACTAACGAACTTTATATTCAGCCCGGAATTCCAAGTTATTATCCTTTTTACAGAATCGACAAAACATCAGGAGCGTTTACTTTAATAGGAACTTGTACGCAAAGATACCAATCTTTTTGCATTATGACAACTATTCCAAACCCTGATGTCCCTGAAAGTGTTACAAATCTGTCTATTACTCAATCACATAATACGGCACATATAAGTTGGACAAATCCAAGTTTTAATTATGGTGGGAATCCTCTTGCTGAATTAACATCGGTAATTGTTTATGAAAATAGCAATCCAATTCCAATATATACAAATAATAGTCCCGAAATAGGTGAAAATGGCTATTTTTCGGTTTCTTATACTAATCCTGATAGATATACATATACGATAGTTGCCATTAATTCTGTGGGAGAAAGTCCAGCGGCAACAATCTCACACGAGTATTGTACGACAATAGATACATTTCCATACAGCGAGAGTTTTGAACACAACGGCACAAATCTGCCTGCTTGCTGGTCGCAAGAGTTTGTAGCGGGTTCAAGCAGTTGGAAAATTGTACCATCAAGCGGTGGAAAACCATATACAGTGCAAGGTGGTGTTTTTAAAGCGCGTTTATATGGCGAATTATTAGAACAGGGGGATATTACAAAACTTATAATGCCTCCAATTGATTTAAGCGGTGGCGGTAATCCAACGTTAAAATTTTGGCATACTCAAATGGAATGGTGGGGTTCGCAAGACATCTTGAAAGTATTTTACAAAACATCGTTAAATAGTAATTGGATTTTATTGGCAGAATATTCTAATAATGTAGCTGATTGGACAGAAAGAGTAATAGGACTTCCCAATGGAACAGCAGATTATTATATTGCTTTTGAAGGAACAATAGATTATGCGCGTGGCATTCAATTAGACGGCATTACAATTGAGGGCGAAAGTATTCAAAAATACACTGTTGCTGTTTCTTCAAATCCAATAGGAGCGGGCATTGTTCTGGGTGGTGGAACATATTTTTATGCAGAAGAGGCAACCGTTATCGCAATTCCAAACGATGGTTATTCCTTTATAAATTGGACAGTTGACAATGATGAAGTTTCAACTGATGAAGAATATACCTTTCCTGTGATGCAAGATATACATTTAGTAGCAAATTTTGATATATCAGGGATTAAAAGTTCAGGATTATTTGATAGTTTTAAAATTTTTCCTAATCCTGTGTCAGATAAGTTAAACATTATCAGCCCAATAAGCGAAAAATTTGATATTGAAATTATTACAACAACCGGCTTGCTTATTATGTCTTCTGAAACAAACAATACTGAAATTGATGTTTCAAAACTTCCATCGGGGGTCTATTTTGTGAAAATTTTTAGCAAATTCGATAACAAGTTTTTTTCAAGTGAAAACGACATTATAGTTCTGAAATTTGTTAAAAAATAGAGGTACAATTGAAAGGATTTTAACATCCAAAAATATTAACAATTTTTCCCTCTTTTTCTTCACTTTTTTGGTATATTTTATCTTCCCACGATTTCTCTACGTTTCTATCAAAAGCAACGAGCCAACCTTCGTTACAACCCAGAATATCCATATATTGTAATAACTGTTCGGTGCCTCGTTCCAAATATTTTTTGCCGTAGTTAATTTTTAATTCAATAGGATATTTTTTTCCAAGATATTCAACGCATAAATCTAAACGTCTTCTGCCTGTTGCCATCTCTCTACGTATATCACCTCCTCCATTTAAGACGCGTTGCAAAAAGGCTTGTAAAATTAAGTGAGGTGCCGCCTCCCTGTATTGAAAACGATTTTGCCAAATATCAGAATTTTTGCGCCAAAATTTTTGAAAATCTTGCAACATCAAATTCATATCAAAAGTATCATTTTTGTAATATTTGGGCATTTGATATTGGGAAAAACTTGCATCAGTTTCTAAAATCATCTGTTCATTATAATTTAACGTTCGGACAATAACTTCACCATAGATAGGATTTGCAGGTTCAATAACTTTATTGATATCTCTGATTAGTCCTAAATCTTTTACATAACTATAATCATCAGAAATTCGTTCGATACTATCTCCATCCCCTAAGATGACTTGTTCGATAATTTTTTGGACTCTTGGATCTTTCAGTTTATCAAGCAGTTGGTCAATATGAACATCTCTACGGAGAATAATTGTATTTATTGCTTCAGAAACCATTGCAGCGGTTATTAGTACTAAATAATCATTTTTAAGTTGTTTCTCAATAACTTGTCGTGCAATAGCGTTAACTAACCATGGTTGCCCTTGGGTTTGTCCAAAAACTAGTTCAAGTGCCTTTTCTTCGAAAACCTGTCCTGTTTGGTTGGTGTGTTGTCTGTAAAGATTTTCAACTTCTATTTTTGTAAAATTTCGAAGAGTTAAAGATTCTGTAATAATGTTAAATGGACTTGCCGAGCCAAGCGTTTCCTGTTTTTCGCGGATTTTTGCCTTGTAATCACGAATATTGCGCATGCCGACTAATGCAATTGAAATTGGAAAAGGCGCAAAAGAACGATTTATGTAACCATTACGAAGTTGTCTCAAAAATGACAATAATGTATTTTCGCTTAAACAATCAGCCTCATCAAAGAAAATAACTAAGGGCTTTTCGAGTCTTCGGCAATAATTTCTTAAAGCAAATCCTAATGCATTTGCATAATCATCGAAATTTATTTTTTCAAGAAATTTATCATGATTGGGCATACTATGATTTTCTAATGCCATTACGAAGGAATTTATAATCACAGGAATGCCTTTTTCTGGTTCGGGCGTAATATATGCATTTTCCAAAGAACAATAAACAGCATAATATTTACCCTCTTTGTTGATTTTATTGGCAAGGTCAATCAACAGCGTTGTTTTTCCCGTCTGACGTGCAGCGTGAACAACGTAATATTGCTTTGAGTTGATAAGTTCCATCAACTCGTCATACAACCGCTCGGTTGCGTCAATCATATAATGCTCGCCCTCGATGCAGGGACCAGCTACGTTAAAGTATTTCATAAATTTATTTTTAGAATTTTGCGACAAAAATACAACTATTTTTTCATTTTTCAAAAAAAAATAAAATTTTTAGCAAATTTGTCTGTTATTAAAAAATAAAATATCTTTGCAAAAAAATAAATAGAATTATAAAAAAAAACATTAATTATTTATTCAAATAAAGCGATGTCAGTAGCAATAGAAACACAACGAGTGAAAAAGGTAACCACTCATGTATTGGGAGAAATGAAGATGCGAGGCGAGAAAATAGCGATGCTAACATCTTATGATTATTCGTTGGCTCGTATCGTAGATAAAGCGGGAATTGATGTAATTTTAGTAGGCGATTCGGCGGCAAATGTTATGGCGGGTTGGAAAACTACCCTCCCTATTACTTTGTCGCAGATGATTTATCATGGCGAATCAGTAGTGAGAGCGGTCAAACGCGCAATGGTAGTGATAGATATGCCCTTCGGTTCGTATCAGGGTAACAGCGTTGAAGCAATAGTATCAGCAATTCGCATCATGAAAGAAACCACCGCAAATGCTATCAAATTAGAAGGTGGTGCCGAAATAGTCGATTCTGTGAACCGAATACTTTCAGCAGGAATACCCGTAATGGGTCATTTAGGGCTTACGCCACAGTCTATCAATAAGTTCGGAACTTATACCGTAAGAGCAAAACAAGAAGAAGAGGCTAAAAAATTGATTGAAGACGCCTACTTGTTGCAAGAGGCGGGTGTTTTTGCCATCGTTCTTGAAAAAATCCCCGCTCAATTAGCAGGAAAGGTGGCATCAGAACTCCGTATTCCTATCATTGGAATTGGCGCAGGACCATTAGTTGATGGACAAGTTTTAGTGTTGCACGATATGCTGGGCATTAATCAAGATTTTTCACCAAGATTCCTGCGTAGATACCATAACTTATACGACGAAATTAAATTTGCCGTTGGAAATTATGTTGATGACGTGAAATCAGGCGACTTTCCTAACGAAAAAGAACAATATTAATCAAAATGAATATATTATACGAAGATAATCATCTTATAGCAATTAATAAAATTGGTTATGATTTGGTGCAAAGCGACAGTACAGGCGACGAGCCGTTAGTTGATAAAGTAAAAAATTATATTAAAAAAAAGTACAATAAAGCAGGTGATGTTTATCTCGGAATTGTACATCGTATTGACCGTCCCGTTACAGGAACAGTGCTTTTTGCACGTACAAGCAAAGCATTAGTACGTATGAACAAACTTTTTCAAGACAAAAAAGTGAAAAAAACTTATTTGGCAATAGTTAAAACTCTTCCACCCGAAGATGAAGCAACAATAACTCATTATATATCAAAAGACAGTGAAAAAAATAAGTCTTATGCTTATATAAAAAAACGTTCAGGAACAAAAGAAGCAGTTTTGTCATATAGGTTAATTTCATCTGCCTCAAACTACTATTTACTTGAAATAGATTTAATTACGGGTAGGCATCATCAAATACGGTGTCAGTTGGCAAAAATAGGTTGTCCTATTCGGGGGGATTTAAAATATGGATTTGCCCGCTCAAATAGCAACGGCGGCATATCTCTGCACGCTCATAAATTGGAATTTGAACACCCTGTTACAAAAGAATTTGTATCCATTGTCGCACCAATTCCAAATAATGACAACCTCTGGAAAGAATTTGAAAATATTTTATAAATATGTTAGAAAATCTTAAAAATAAAACAGTAATTTTAGCATCTCAATCGGCACGTAGACAAGAGTTGCTGAAGATGATTGATGTTCAATTCAAAGTTGAATATATCCCTGATTTGAATGAAGATTATCCTAAAGAATTAGATATAACAGAAATCCCTCTTTTTATTGCAAAACAAAAACAGGAAGCATATAAACACCTGTGGAGTGTTGAAAAGAACATAGTTATAACAGCCGATACCATTGTATCTTTAAAAAATAAAATTATTGGAAAGCCTACAGACAAAAATGAAGCGCGTAAAATATTAAAACAATTGTCTGATAAAACGCATTTAGTTGTCTCGGGAGTTTCAATAAAAAGTAATAACAAAACAAGTGAGTTTTATTCTACAACATTTGTATCATTTAAGCCTCTTTCTAAAAAAATTATTGATTATTATGTTGAAAATTTTAATACTTTAGACAAAGCAGGCGCCTACGGAATACAAGATTGGATAGGATTTACATCAATTAATTATATCATCGGCTCTTACTATAACGTAATGGGACTGCCCATTGACAAAGTGTTTGATAACTTGAAAAATTTTTAATTATTACTATTATGAATCAAAATTACGACTTCGAACAAGAGTTTATAGTGCGCGACTATGAATGCGACCTCCAAGGAATTGTTAATAACAGCGTTTACTTAAACTATTTAGAACATGCACGACACGAGTTTTGCCGCTCAATCGGACTTAGCTTTGAAAATATTATACATAAAGGTATTTATCCTTTTGTTGCACGTGCAGAACTGTCATACAAAACATCTTTAAAAAGTTGCGACAAATTTGTTGTTAAATTGCGTGTAGAACATTCAGGTATTAAATATATTTTTTACCAAGATATTTTTCGACTACCCGACAACAAAATTTGCTTAAAATCAGTTATCACAACAACAAGCGTAATTAATGGAAAATTGGCTGTTGCAGATGTGATTGTTAAAGCAATCGAAAAGGTAGTGGAACAGCGAAATAAATAGTTTTCAGTTATCAGTTTTCAGTTATTAGTTATGAAACGTTATTATTTCTGAAAACTGAATACAAAAATAAGGTACACTAAACACTAAAACACTAAAAAGATTAATGAATTGAGAATACTTATTCACTCATTTACTTATTCACTCATTTACTAACACTGAAAACTGATAACTGAAAACTTTTTTTTATGAATTGGGAGATTGAAATTAAAGAGTTTAAAAACTATCTAAAATTTGAAAAAGGATTGTCAGACAATTCTATTCTTGCATATATTTCTGACTTAGAAAAATTAGAGCATTTTTTAATCGATTCAGGTTATGAAATTACTCCGATGGAGGTTAAATTGACGCACCTTAAAGAGTTGTTATTCAACATTAATGATGTAGGTTTACATATATTATCACAAGCAAGAATTATTAGTGGTATTAAAGCGTTCTTCAAATTTTTGATGATTGAAGGTAAGATTTCAGAAGACCCATCAACTCTTTTAGAAGCACCAAAAATAGGCAGAAAACTACCCGATGTTCTTTCAATTGATGAAATTGACACTTTAATAAATGCAATTGATTTAAATAAAGCAGAAGGACAACGCAACAAAGCAATAATTGAAACTCTGTTCGGTTGCGGAATTAGAGTGTCAGAACTAATTAATATAAAAATTTCAAATATGTTTTTAGATATGGGTTTCATAAAAGTTGAAGGAAAAGGAAATAAAGAACGATTTGTGCCCATTGGAGAAAAAGCAATAAATGAAATAAATATTTATTTAAAAAAAAAGCGTAATACTTTAAATATTAATAAGATAGATGAAGATATTCTGTTTTTAAACTGTAGAGGAAAAAAACTTACACGTGTAATGATTTTTACTATTATTAAAGATTTAATGAAAAAAGTTAATATTCACAAAAATATTAGTCCTCACACATTCAGACATTCATTTGCAACTCATTTAATAGACGGCGGCGCAAACCTTAGAGCCGTACAAGAAATGCTCGGTCACGAATCTATAACAACAACTGAAATTTATACACATCTTAATAGAGAATATCTAAAAAATACCATTATTCAATATCATCCTCGGTCCTAATTTATCGAAAAATTATATTGCTAACTACCTTTGAACCAACGTATTCGTTAATAGAATCGATTATTTTTCTTTTATTAAGAAAAAGTTCGTGCCTCACTATACTTGAATTAATTGTAACAAACAATACTTTATCTTTGATGTAGATATTAGATGTTTTTCTGACTACCGATTGCCCTAACACTTCGCCCCACGCTTTTACCGCCAAAGATTCCCCTACTCCCCTACTCCACTCTGGCTGCTCCATTATTTGAGACAAAATATCTTTTATATGTAAACTGTTTTGGTCCATTTGATACAAGCGTCATTTATTTCCAAAAAAGAAAATTCTTTATCTTACTGAAAAGTAAAATCTGTGAAATTCTGTCGAATCTGTGTCACTAACAGTGATCAACGCAGAACTATCTGTGTGCTTTTCTTTTTTATGAATTAAATTTACTAAAATTCAAATTCTGCAACTTTCACTAATCCGTTTTTTTCTTTTTTATTTTCTTTTGAAAGTTGCAAACAAACTACTTTACGTTGCTGATAACCGTCTGAATAATTGGTAAATATCTCAAGCATAACCGTTGATGGTCCTTCTGCCTTCACTTGAGAGTCTCCAAAATAATTGACAAATATTTCGTATTTTCCTTTAATTGCTTTTTTCAGCATAAACTGTTCGGGTCCATAACCTTGCGTAATATCTCTACTAATCCGACCACCTAATGCTGTTCTTTTGTTCTTATAACTGCACATTTCTCCGTTTGGGTCTTTTACATATAAATCTAAGTCGGTATTATTCATATTCCAATTAAGTACCACGCGGATATCTACAGGCATTTCAAAAATCAGTTTTTTATCAATACCCAAGATATTCAGTTTTTTATTCATTGCAATTATATTGTTTATTTCCGTAACAGTTACCTCATCTATTCCTAAACTTTTTTGATGTATATTAATTGAAAATGAACGTGTTAAAACTGAATAAAGTTCATTCAGTGCTTCTTGATTTTTTCCTGCATCAAATAGTGCAAGTGCATAATCTCGATAACTTTGAGGCTCCATTGGACGCCAATCAACTACTTTTTTAGCAGTAAAAACTGCAAGTTCAAAATTACCATATTCTTTGAAACGGTAACTCAAAAGTCGATAGAGAGAGGCATTTTCCAAATCTAAATCTGCTATTGAGGTCAATATTTTCATTGCAGTTTCATGGTCATTTAATTTATAAAACCAATCGGCAAAATCAAAATAAAAAGAGGGTGTACTAATATATTCGGGTCTGATTTTCAGATAAATATCGTAGTCGGCAGTTGCATTTCCCGTTAATTGTTTCATATATTCGTTGTCTTGCTTTATTGTTGCAATATGAATGGATGGTTGGGTTGAGCCACTTTGTCTGTTTCTTTTGTCTTGCGAATCTTCTCTTCTGAGTGACACCATATTTGTACGTGAATAGTCTGATACTGGCATTTCTGAAGCCATAACCATACTAAATTCTCGAGCATCATCCATTTCTGTATCGAAAACATACAAAGCATCGTCAAGTTCAACATCATCTTCAACAATATTCAGGACTTCGGATACGTGTCCATGAGATGGTGGTGGTACATTCGTATCAGGTTGTGGATATTTAGGTTTTTGTTGCTTAAAGTCAGTGTTCCACCATTTTGTTAAATCTTCCATTGATTGAATTGCATTTTCAAGCATATTTTTGCTATTTTGCTCTGTATCAGCGGCTTGTCTCTTTTTGAAACTATTATACTCATTTTGCAACTCTGCGGGAGGAACTATATTGTAAGTTATGTAATCCTGAATAGTTTCAAGTACAATCAACGATGTGTTTCGGGTAACAATTCCAAATTGATTAGCCAATTCTTTTATTTCCTCTTTGTTTTTATCATACTGCATATCAAGTTCGTTGATTTTTTTCTGAGCCCATATCTTATAAACATTTGATAGAGATGTTGCCTCTTTTGCGTCAAGGTCTACATTAATTTTTGACGTTACTTTATTTCCATATCCAAACAATAGTGTTATCTCGGCTTTCTGAGTTTCCATAATTCCGGCAATGGAAAAACTGCCTGTTACTGGCGTTGAAATAGATGGAAAAAGTTCTCTTGTATTATTATCGTTCTCTACGCCAAGAAAATATAGTGATTCAAAGAACAATTCGTTTTTTAAGTTTTCGTCTGATAAATTGTTCAGATTAATAAATTTACCTCCCGTTTGGAATGAAATCCATTTTAGCAGGCTGTAGTCGGCTTTTGGAGCAGAAACTATACAATGGAAACTTTTGTTTCTTGAATTTTTGATAAAATCACCATCGCTTAATGTAGAAATTCCGTCTGAAAAGAACAAAATTTCAGTAGCACTTATTTTATTAATATCAATTTCGCTATAATTGGTTCCTCCGTCGAACACAAGATTTTCGAGGGTTTTTTGCAACTCGTCCCAATTTCCGTTGGAAATAACAAAATTTCCCGCCTCTTTAAATTGATTATTAAGCAAATAAAGAGATATTTGTAAATCATTTTTTTCTTTAATAATATGATTCAAAAGGTTTAATTCTCTTTTTATATCACGTTCTAAACCGCTCAAGGAAACATCCCAAATAATTGCGATTTTGTCGTTCCATTGCTTTTTACGTGTTTCATTCGTGGGCAAACAAGAAGTTGTGAAGTAATAACTACCCGATGCGGATTGGATAATTGTTTGAGGAATATTTTCAGGTACAGGCAATGCAAACGATAAAGAACGTTCTGGTTTATAATCATTTCTTGAAAATTGAGCAACATATTCTATTCCTTGTTTATCGAAAGATAATTCGTCTGAAAAATTTTCAACTATTTGAGGAACTTCTTTATTAAGCGAAACGGTTGCTTTTAAGGAAAATTTTTCAATATTTTCTTTAAAAGCCATTGGCAACCTGTATCTAAGTGCACTATTTTCAATTTTCAGTTCCTGCTCATAACTAACTGAAATTGTGCGTGTTCCGTTTGATGGAATTGGATATATACGTGTACGAAAATTGTTGCCTTCTGTTCGTTCAAGCAGTCCGGGATCGATTCGCTGTTGAACGATTTCTTCAAAAACTTGTGTTGCTTTTGCTTTTTCAACAGGAACGGCATTTCGCATTTTTCCGTTTATATCTAGGGCAAAACCGCTAACGGTAGTACCGTCAGGCAAAGGAAAATTCAATTCGCCCTCTAAAATTTTACTTGTGCGGTTTTTAAAAACCATGGTAAATTTCGTAGTTGAAATATTACCAATTACGTCAACCTCAATATTTAGCGATTGAAGGTAAACTTCATCGTTGGCACTGCTACCTGATACTTTTAAATTAGGTGTTTGTACCTCCTGTGCGTTCGAGTAAGTATCTGTCATAAAGATAGTTAAAAAAATAATTATTGATTTTAGGATTAATTTCATAGTGGTTAGTGGTTAGTGATTAGTGGTTAGTGGTTAGTGGTTAGTGGTTAGTGGTTAGTGGTTAGTGGTTAGTGATTAGCGGTTAGTGGTTAGTGAGTAGTGGTTAGTGAGTAGAGTGTAGTTATTAGAGTTTAGATGTGAGATATTTTACTCATTCGCTCATTTACTCATTCACTCATTTACTCATTCACTTATTTACTTATTTACTCATTTACTCATTCACTCATTTACTCATTTACTCATTTACTCATTCTGAAAACTGAAAACTGAAAACTGATAACTAAAAATACATAACGTTAATAATTTATTTTAAGTACTTATTAAAAAAAAATAATCTTTATTCACAAAAAAAAATTAAATTTGTACCGCATTTTTTAAGACAATTATTTAATTTATAATTAATTATGACAGATTTACAAAAAGATTTTAAATTAATCCGTTACGACCAACAAATGTCAAAAGTTTGGGATGAATTTGTAATGCAATCTTGGAATGGTGTTTTTTTATTTAAGCGTCAATTTATGGATTATCACTCACATAAATTCACTGACCACAGTTTGCTTGCTTATCACGATAATAAATTAAAAGCGTTGTTTCCTGCCAATGAAAATTCAGGAGTTTTATATTCGCATCAAGGATTAACTTACGGCGGATGGATCACTGCACCACGTTTGTCAACTGAAGATTTGGAACAGTTTTTTTTCTTATTGGAAATATACGCCGATGAAAACGGTTTCGACGAAATTCAATACAAACTTAAACCTACTATTTTCGACCAACATTTAAACGATACAGATGCTTGGTTACTTTGGAAAAATAATTATGAACTATGGCGACGCGATTTATCATTTCTTATTGATTTTAAGAATTTTGCAGGATTTGCACGCGATAAACGATACAGATTAAACAAATCATCTCGAAATAATCTCATATTAGAAGAAAAAGGCAACATCGTTCAATTTATGGACTTAGTTAAAGACAATCTTAACAAAAAATATAATACAGACCCCATTCATACTGCCGAAGAAGTAACCCTTTTACAGAGTAGATTTCCAAACAATATTTTTACTATTACTATATTTCAAGAGGATGAATTTCTTGGCGGAACGCTTCTTTTTGTAGATAATGATTTTATACATACTCAATATCTTCATTTTAATGAAAAAGGTCGCAATTTGTGCGCACCCGAATTTTTAATCGACAATTTGATGCAAAAATATGGAAAAACAAAACGATATCTTAGTTTTGGAACATCAACTGAAAATAATGGACAAAATTTAAACAGCGGATTGGCATCTTTTAAAGAAGGCTTTGGTGCCGCCGGAGTTTGCCACGACTTTTATAAGAAAAGAATTACTATGGAGATTCCTTATTAATCAGTTCCCTTAATAGCATTAGTTTTCGGATATCTATTCCCCTTATTCCCTTATTCAACTGAAAATAAGGGAAGAGTTGTTAGGGGTTGTTCATTTCTACTAAGGGTACTTTTGTGAAATAAGGGTTTCTTCATAAAAAAATTTGCAATAATTATTTCTTTATTGCTCCTTACTACTAATTACTCACTACTCAACTCCTTAGTATTGAATAACTAGTATTCAGAGTTATTATTTCAACCCCCAATTTAATATCTGTGCAGACAAAATATTTCTTCAAATGATGACACTTTGATTTCACCTGAGGTCAGGTGTTCTGAACAGCCTCTTTTTTGTGTACATTATTCATATTATTTATTTTAACGCAAAGACGCAAAGTTGAGAACGCATTAAAAGTTTTCAGTTTTTCAGTTTTTCAGTTATTTTTTGTGTTTCTTTGTGGTTAAAAGATATTTTCAATTTTTATGAATAATGTAGGTTAAAACTAATTTTTCGAGTAATGGGTTTTGGTCGCATCAATATTTTGTTTTGAATAAAATATCGAAAATTTTCATTTTTTTTTTATATTTTTTTTGCAGTTAAAAAAAAAGTATTTATCTTTGCGGCGCAAAATTTTAAGGTGCCATAGCTCAGTTGGTAGAGCAACGGACTGAAAATCCGTGTGTCCCTGGTTCGATTCCCGGTGGCACCACAATTAAGAAATAAGAATTTCTAAAGTATTAATAACTCACACAAAACTAACCATTTTACGTTAAATATGAAAAAAACGTTGATTTTTATAGGGTTTATCTTTTTATCATCCTTGATATTTTCACAAAGTAAAAACGACCCTACAATTTTAACAATCGGTAACCATCAATTTACAGTAGGCGAATTTTGGCATATATACAACAAAAACAAAGATTTGTCTTCTTTTACAGAAACCCCTGAACAATTTGCCGAACGATTTACAAATTATAAGTTGAAAGTTGTAGATGCAATTAATCACAAATTAGAAACGGACGATGATTTCGTAACCGAATTTTCGAAGTATGCCGAAGAGTTGTCAGCATCGTATCTAATTGATTCAGTTGCAATAGAGCAGGCAGCGAGAGCCGCACATCACAACATGACCCGAATGGTCAGTGCAGCGCATATTTTAGTGCAGTTGCCCCGAAACCAGCCCGCTACTCCCGCAGATACACTTGCTGCGTGGACAAAAATTAATGAAGCACGCCAAAAAGCAGTCGCAGGAGAAGATTTTAACAAATTAGCCATTGAATATTCAGAAGACCCATCAGTTGCCCAAAATGGTGGCGAACTCGGATATTTTTCCGCATTTCAAATGGTATATCCTTTCGAAAAAACTGCATTTAGTACTCCTGTTGGACAAATTTCTGAAATCGTTAGATCGCAGTTCGGATACCACATTATTAAAGTGAACGACCTGAAACAAAATCCCGGCAAAATTAGAGTAGCACATATTATGAAACAGTTTCAACGAAATGCACCACCCGAAGCCGAAGCACAGTTGAAAAACAGTATCGATTCCATTTATAGAGTCCTACAAAGTGGAGGTGATTTTGCCGAATTAGCAAAAGAATTTTCAGATGACAAACAAAGTGCAACAAGAGGTGGCGAAATGCAGCCCCTTTTATTAGGACAAATTCCTGTTTTTACTGACGAAGCATTTAAGTTGAGCAAAGATGGAGAGGTTTCTGCTCCCGTTAAAACTCCATACGGATGGCACATAATTAAAAGATTAGAACTCCTGCCTATTGAAGATTATCAAACATCTCGTCCTCAGATTATTACCAATATGGCACGGGACGAAAGAGGACAAGCAGGAAATACGGCATTCATTAAAACTAAAAGATATAGTAGCGCATTTAAAGTAAACAAACCTGTTTTTGATGAAATAACAGCATTGTCAAACGATACAAAAACAAACGAGGAATTTTTTGGAAAAATTTCACAAACAGATAGTAGGAAATTGTATGAATATGAAAAAGAAAACGTTACAGTTTCTCAATTCCTCGAATATTTAAAGAATGACAACACTTTTATGGTATCCGAAGGGATTGTTTCTGTCGAAAAAGCAATGGACAGAATGGCATCAGAAGAGATAATGAAAATTGAAAAAAACAACCTGCCAAAGAAAATTCCAACATACCAATATTTATCTAACGAATATTATGACGGGTTGTTGATTTTTGAAATTAGCAATAAAAGAATATGGTCGCAAGTAGGCGCTGACACGGTTGCACTTTACGAACACTATTTGAACTTTGCCTCCGATTATACTGAAAACGGCGAACTTATACCTTACGAAAACTGCAAAGGTGATGTTATGAATAGCTATCAATCAAAAATGGAAGCAGATTGGATGATAGAAATGCGCAAAAAATATAACCCTGTTTTCAATTATAAATTGCTTAAAAATAAGAAATACAGGAATAATTAAGATTTTTTAATTATTTGTCATCCATAAGGTTTTTTTGTTGAAAAAATAAGGAAAAATAAGGTGTCGCGGTTCATTGATTTCTACCAGGCGATGCATTCCTAACGGAATGCTGAATACTGAATACTAAATACTGAATACTGAAAACTACCCATGAGATACATAGCATATTTTGTCTTGATAGTTCTTATTTGCAGTTGTAAAAGCAGCGGCGATAAAGATACAAATCCTGTAATCGTTTCAGTAGAAGGTAATGTTTTAACTGTGAACGACTTAATGAGGGCTGTTCCTGAAAATTTAAATCCAGACGATAGCGCCGCTGTTGCTGAAGCTTTTATTGACCGATGGATTAAAACCCAACTCACCCTGCGAAAAGCCGAGCTTAACCTTACAACAGAAGAAAAAAATGTAGAACAAAAACTTCAAGATTATAGGGCATCCCTATTAATATACCTTTACCAACAAAAAATGTTGGAACAAAAACATTCGCCGTTAGTTAGACCCGCCGAAATCGAAAAATATTACAATGAAATGAAAAATAATTTCAATCTTCAAGAGAATATCATAAAAGGACTTTTGATAAAAATCCCCGTTGAAAGTCCCAATCAACATCTTGTTAGACAATGGTATCGCTCAAAAAAACCTGAAGATTTTATGGAATTAGAATCATATTGTTACCTAAATGCTGTTCTTTTTGAGATATTTGTTGACGACTGGCTACCATTCAACCTAATAAATGATTATTTACCTATTCCAATCCAGAACGCTGAAAGATGGTTTTCTTGGAATAGATATTATGAAACAACCGACAACGAGTATAATTATTATCTTAATATCAATGAATATATGATAATTGGACAAACAGCACCACTCTCGTATGTTGAAAACAGAATAAAAGCAATACTTTTAAACAAAAAAAGAGTGGAATTTATTTATCATTTAGAAAAAGAATTGTACGAAGAAGGGGTACGAAACAATTTAGTAAAATTTAATTAATTTTTTAATTCAATACTAATCAACAATTTATATTATGTTCAAATCGAAAATCTTTATAGGGGCATTATCAGTGCTATTATTTGTTTCTCCATTCATATCAACGGCACAGACAGGAATTATTGACGAAGTTATAGCAGTTGTTGGTGATGCGCCAATTTTGCGTTCGGATATCGAATATCAATATCAGCAAATTATGATGCAAGGCGCTAATTATCAGGGTGATTTAAAATGTCATATATTTGAACAACTTTTAGTTCAAAAATTATTATTAGAACAGGCAAAAATTGATAGTGTTGAAGTAAGCGAGAATACTGTTATTTCATACGTTGACCGACAGATAAACGAGTTCATAAATCGAGCAGGTTCCAAAGAAAAATTAGAAGAATGGCTCAATAAACCTCTTTTTCAGATAAAATTAGAACAGCGCGATATAGTTCGAAATCAGTTAATTACGCAGCAAATGCAAGGCAAAATAACCGAAGAGGTTAGGGTTACACCGTCTGAAATAAGACAATTTTACAGAACACAATCCGACTCGCTTCCTGATGTACCCGCACAATTTGAAGTTCAACAATTAACAATATATCCGCGCATTGAAACAGAAGAAATCGAAGCGGTAAAAACACGTTTACGCGACTACCAACGACAAGTAAATGAAGGAAACGATTTTGCTGTTTTAGCCGTTCTTTATTCGGAAGATCAAGGCAGTGCGGGACGAGGAGGTGAATTAGGATATATGGCTCGCTCCGAACTTGTGCCCGAATTTGCTCAAGTGGCATTTAATATGCAAGACAAAAATAGAGTTTCCAAAATTGTCGAAACTGAGTTCGGTTTCCATATAATTCAACTTATTGACAGACAAGGAGATAGAATAAACGTAAGGCATATTTTACTTCGTCCAAAAGCAAGACCCGAAGCAATAGTTGAAGCCAGAAACATGACAGATTCATTAGCAAATGTTATTAGAGATGGAACAATGAGTTTTGAAGAGGCAGCATTGAGATTTTCTATGGATAAAGATTCCCGCGCCAACGGCGGATTAATGGTAAATCCACAAAATCAATCTACAAAATTTGAAATACAGCACGTAGCACCTGCTATTTATCGTGAAATTGAAAAATTGAAACCCGGCGACATCTCAAACGCTTTTATGATGAAAGACGACCGTCTGGGAAAAGATTTTTTTACTATAATTAAATTGAAATCTTTTAACGAACCACATAAAGCAAATTTAAAAGATGATTATCAACTTATTCAATCACTTTTAGAAGACCAAAAAAGTGAAGATGCTTTTAAACAATGGATAATCAAAAAACAACAAGAAACATATATTTCTATCAGTCCAAGTTGGAAAAATTGCGACTTTGAGTTTATGGGGTGGATAAAATAAAAATTAGTGGTTAGAGGTTAGCGGTTAGTGGTTAGTGGTTAGTGATTAGTGGTTAGTGATTAGTGGTTAGTGGTTAGTGGTTAGTGATTAGTGGTTAGTGCCTAATAACTCATTTACTCATTTACTCATTCACTCGTTTACTCATTCACTCATTTACTCATTCACTCATTTACTCATTCACTCATTTACTCATTCACTCATTTACTCATTCACTCATTTACTCACCCACTTATTTAAAAATTAAACATTAATCCGAGTGAATAAGTTCGTGGTACGGGATATGCACCTAAATCAATTCCTCCGTTGCCTCCGCTGACTCCCGTAGCGCCGTAAACTTCGGGATCCATACCCGAATAGTTAGTGAATGTGTATATATTCTGTACACTGAGTGAAATAGTTGCGTTCATCACTTTCAATACACTATAAGGAATATGGTAGGATATACTTATATTTTTCAATTTCAGATAAGAGGCATCCTCTAAGTAAAAAGTGGACATAAAATGTCTTCTATTGTTTCCATTTTTAAGGGAAGAGTATTTTGCATCTTCTTTATTTTCAACCATATCCCAACTTAGAAAATATGCATCTCGGAGGGTAGTAAATCGGTTACTTCCTCCTCCGTGTGCAGTGATAGCACGCGATATATTAAGCCTGTCAACGCCGAGTGCGGCAGTGGCAAGAATATTTACCGTCCAGTTTCTCCACTCTACTGTGTTGTTCCAACCGAAATAAAATTTGGGGACGCCCTGTCCTGTAACGATGCGGTCTTCGCCATCTGGATCAATAACTAAGTCGCCATTCTTTGTGCGGTATAGATTACATCCTTCGTCATCAAATCCCGCCCAATCCCATAGCCAATAAGAAGTTATGGGATATCCTACTTGTATTATCTGCATATAACCACCATAAGTGCTTCCATTTGCGACGAGGAGGTATTCTAATCCGCCCATATCTACTACTTCATTTTTCTGGAAACCACCGGTGAGAACAGATTGCCAAGTGAAATATTTTTTAGTAACAGGATACGTATCTATCGTAATATCGAAACCTGTATTTTTTACTTCGCCCATATTTACCCAAACGGAACCTCCGCCGTTGTAGCCCGGTATCGCTTTTTGTAAAAGTAAATCAGTACAATTTTTCATATACCAATCGACAGTCAAATTAACCCTATGATTTAGGATACCAATATCAATTCCGACATCAAATTGTTTCACTTTTTCCCACGAAACGTTTGGTGTATCAAAGGTATTTTCCCAATAACCAGCATATTGGTTTGTGGTTCCATAAGCGTGATTAACTGAACTTAACATCGCAAGTGTACTATAATTGGCAATATCCTGATTTCCTGTAATACCGTAACTTGCGCGCAGTTTGAGTTGCTTGAAAAGGTTTTGTGCATTAAAAAAATCTTCTTGGACAATATCCCATCCAACAGAACCCGAAGGAAAATATCCCCACTTGTTATCGCCCTGAAACTTTGATGAGCCATCGGCTCGGTAGGTTCCTGTTACAAAATAACGGTTCTTGTAGGCGTACATCAACCTGCCAAGTCCTGAAGCAATACTCGATGCAGAATAGCCATTTCCGCCGAAACGTGTGGCTGCATTCATATAATTATAATACCCCACAACTTCATTCGCAAGATTGTTGCCTGATAAGCTCATACTTTTTGTTTCTGTCTGACTAAGTTCCCATACTGCAGTTGCCGTTACTTGATGGTCTCCGATTATTTTACCGTAGGTCAAGTTATTGGTATTCTGCCAATAAGTACTATAACTGCTAGAATTGCTCATAGCGCTTTGTTTCCCGAAACTTCTTTTTTCCGACTGAAAATTAAATGACGGGGAATGAGTATAAACGAGCGCACCTTGCAAAGATAACGTAAGACCGTCTATTATTTTAAACCGTAAATCAACATTTCCGGTAACTCTGTTGGTATAATTGTCTTGTTTTGTTTCCATTTGAACTCCATAAGGGTTTTCACTAAACGAGTTATAAGGGTCGAGGTTATAAATTCCTGTTGAATCATTTTTCAATTCCATGCTTGGCGAATAGGTAATGATGTCGTGCATATTGTTATAAAGATTGTGAGTTTTTACCTGCGAGAGATTCACCCCGTAAGCAATATTGAACCATGGCTTTACCTCTGTATTGAGGTTCGTTCTGAAATGATACCTGTTGTATTTTGTGTTAACTGTTATCGCAGTTTGGTCTAAAAAACTTCCCGAAATAAAATATTGAGTTTTACCAGAGCCGCCCGTAATACTTAATTTATATTCTTGACTGCAAGCTGTTTGTAACATCAAGTCTTGCCAATCAATTCCTAAAGAGCCATTTTTATAGCCTTCTAATACATCCGCTGAGAAGGGTTTTCCTGTGACACTGTCCAGTGCATTTGCATAATCATAAGCGTTCATCAAATCATATTTTTTGATGATTTTAGATATTCCCCAATTCATTTCTACTGTAACAACAGCGTTATTTTCAATGCCTCGTTTTGTTGTGATTAATATCACGCCGTTTGAGCCTCTCGAGCCGTAGATAGCAGTTGCAGAAGCATCTTTCAATATCTCAATAGACTGAATATCAGAAGGATTTGGAATTTCAGCACCGAAAATTCCGTCAACGATATATAATGGCGCACTGCTTTTGTTTATTGAAGTAGTTCCACGTATAAGAATGCTGGGACCGCTTCCGGGTAAACCGCTCAACGTGGTTACTTCTACACCTGCAGTACGTCCTTGAAGAATCTCGCCAATCTGTTTAACAGGCTGCTCATTGTACGATCTTCTTGAAACAGTGGAAATCGACCCTGATAAGTCAGATTTTTTTACTGCACCATATCCGATGGCAACCACTTCGTCAATCTGTCGGGCATTTTCGACGAGGGTTATGTTAATTTCGCGTTGCGTCCCCACGGTGACTCGCTGTCGGGTAAATCCCAAAAAAGAAAATATCAGTATTGTATTTTCATTGGGAACTTGCAGCGTGTAATAGCCATTGACATCAGTTGTCGTTCCAATATTTACGCCTCTAATCTTTACGGTTGCGCCGGGTAGTGTGTCGCCTGTATCGTCTGTAACTGTACCTGTGATGGTAATTGGCAGTGATGATGTCTCTTGCGAATAAGCGAAGGTTGGCATCTGAAGTAAACAGATTGATAATACAACAAACGAAAGTATTTTTAATCTGCACACTTTTATTAAATTTTTTAGACTTTTCATCAGAACTTCCTCTGTAAATGTCTTTATTCTATAAAATTCAGTCATATATCAAAAAAGTTGGTTAATTAAACAATAAAAAAAACGCCGCAAAGATAATTATATTTTTTATAACAAATTTTTTTTCAAAAAAATAATTATCATTTTTTATTACCTTTGTAAAAAAAATTTGTGGATAATTAGATAAAAATTTAAAACAACTATTCTAAATAATTAAGATGAGTTCCCTCAGAAAAGTAAAATTGCTTTACCACAAAGGTCACAAGGTGATTTCACAAAGTAACCAATGCATTAAATATCAACATATATCAACTTGTGTTCTTTGTGCATTCTTTGTGTTCCTTGTGGTAAAGAACACTTTTCGGAATGTGCTCAAAGATAATTCGGTTCTGTTTTTTAAAAAAGCATTAATATTTTTCATTGTTATCATTAATATGTTGAGTACCAAATTGTTGTTTTCACAAAACTATATTGAATATAGCAAAATTAAGTGGAAAGCAGTGGATTGTATCATAGACGATAAATTTCATGAATCGCAAATATATTTTGATAGCCTTTACAATAATTATGATTTTATTTTTGCAGGAGATTGTTTTTATGCATTAAAAGTAGCGATTCTGAATAATGATTCGGTAGGTGCAAGTAAATATTTATTGAAAGGAATCTCAATGGGACTACCCGTAGAATCTATTAAAAAAGATATTTTTATAAACAAAAATCTGAATTTTGATTTGTGGCAAAATATTAATAGAGAAATTATTGACTCGCTTTTGGAAATTTATTATGGAAGAATAAATAATGACTTATTGCAAAAAATAATACCAATGTTTGAACTTGACCAAAAAGTTACTAATCAAGTCAATAAATCATTTTTATATTATTTTAAATGGAGAAGGGTGACAAAAATAAATGCAAAAATCGTAAAAGGCATGATAAACGAATATGGTTTTCCGGGAGAAAAAATAGTTGGAGTTTCAGAAAATATTGGTGATATTGAGAGATACATCCCAAACCGATACGAAACTTTTTATATGTTAGTTCACTATTTTTCTAATTATGAAAAAGATTGGGACGAATACAATCAATTGCTTTATAATCAATTAGAAAACGGTAATTTGACACCTTATGCTTATGGTTTTTTTTGTGATTTCAGAGCAAAATGGAAACGAAATAAAAGAAAAGGCTTTGAATTTATTTATAATGTTTGGGATCCCTATCTCAATGAGACAAAGACAGAAGAAATAAACAATCGAAGAGAATCAATAGGGCTACTTGATGTTGATTTTGAAAAAAAGAAAAGAGAACATAATTTGAATATTCATAAAAACAGACTTTATGATTCGAAAATATTTTTGGAATTATTATTGTGATTTGTTTGAGCGTGCATTATATTCAGCCACGGATTACACGAATCAACACTAAATGTTTTAACCTACATTATTCATATTATTTATTTTAACGCAAAGGCGCAAAGTTGAGAACGCATTAATAGTTTTCAGTTTTCAGTTTTCAGTTTTCAGTATTCAGTTATTTATAGTTTTCCTGACTTCGACACTTTTAAAAAATTTTTTTATAATGCACTGAAAATCAATAATATAAAATTTCGAGTGGGTGTCGCAAAAAGTCGTAAAAGTGGCTGAAAATGCCAATTTTATACTATTTGGGTGTCGCATTGTCGAAGTCAGGAGTTTTCAGTTTTCAGTATTCAGTTATTTATAGTTTTCAGTTTTCAGTTATTTTTTATGTTCCTTTGTGGTTAAAAGATATTTTCATTTCTTATGAATAATTTATTCTCCTCTAATCCACATTCCTAACGGAATGCGGCATATTACCGCGCTGACCCCACACCCTCAACTCACCCCACGCAGCAGCACTCCGCAAGGAGTGCCACGTAGATAACCCGGTATGGGCGTACCCTTGCGGTCGACCGAAAGCGCAATTCGGGGGATCTCAAGAAAATGGATGCATTCCTAATGGAATGCAGGCTGCATGATTGTACGTTTTTCTACCAAGCGATGCATTCATTTCAATAAATTCAATGCATCGACTAACGGAATGCAAAAAATAAGAAAACAGGACGATTGGGTTTCCGCCGCAACAATATTATTTTCCCATTTAACAACAAAAAAATTATATAATATCAGCTATTCTGAATTTACTATTTAACAGGAACTACTTTCCAAAGGGCTATCATTGGTATTTCTTTATCAGCAGTAACAGATATTTTAAAAATACCAGAAGTTGTTGTACCTATTGCAAAATGGGCATTATTCCAACCTTTTTTCAGTAGTAAGTCCAAAGAAAATTCAGTTGGCATCTTAACGTTTTCAACTTCAATTGTTTCGTTAAATTCACCGCTAATGTTAAGGTCATTGCTCACATACATATAATTGACGGTAGATGTTGAAAGGTCTAAGGGTTCAACATAAATCAGAGAAAGCAGTTCTTTCAAATCATCTTTTCGAACATAAAAAGATGCTGCTCTTCCTTTTGCCTCTTTATTGTCAATCTTAATAACCTCGGCAATTTTGTTGCGTAACGGTATTATTAGCACTTCAGGTATCGTCAAGTCACTTACCCGAATAGCATCTGTAATCTTGTCCAAAATCATACTTTCTACGTCTTCCAAATACTCTGCCATAGGAATTGGTAGTTTTATTGAAAATTTTTTGTCGGATATTTTTACTGAATCCGCCCAAGTTTTACCTAAGTCGAAAGATACTCCAACTTCAGACCATTCGGCATGTTCACCGGTAATGGTACCAGAAACCAAAGAAGGATCTTCAACTTCTACATCATCTTTTTTACAAGATATCAAAAATAATAAACTCATCGCCAAGGTTGCGACTAAAAAATAATGTCTGTTCATTTTAAAAAATTTTTACTTTAACAATAATATACTGATAATTAATAATTTATATTTACAATTTTACCCACTGCATTTTTATTTTTTATTGCATTTTTATTTTTTATTAAAAATATTCCATAACCATATTTTTCTGTTCTGGTTTCGTTGGGACTTAGTTCAAATTGTTCGATTTTTCTTCCAAGAATGTCGTATATTTCAACTGTTTGATTTTTATTACTTTTATTTTGAATAACGATGTTCTCGTTAAACGAATAAAAATAAATATCTTCAATTTGATTCGTATTGTTAATTGAAACGGTTGTATTGACGGTAATTTCTTCTGATGGGTCAGATAATACTCCGAGCATCCACTTTCTAACGCTGTATTTATAAGTTTTAAGAGGTTCTAAACCAGATACGTCATAAAAATTTGTTTCAATATGTTCGAAATCATCAATAAATATTTTGTCTCCGTTTTCAACAATAAACAGGTCAAGTGTATAGATATTTGTTCCGTCAGATTGCCAATTAGCTCTGAATCCGTTTGATGTAACATTTGTAGCGGGTAGAGCAACTGGCGGAGTGATGGGAGTTATACTACTTCCTGTAATATTAACTTTTACGCTTCCGGTAATATTCCCTCCTTCAATATAAATGGCTGCATTATGCAGATTTGAAACAGATGTAGGTTTATATGTAACTTTCAAAAAATAGCCCGCATTAGCAACCGCAACCGTAATTGAATTGGTATTTATAGTAAATTGATTAGCATTTATGCCCACTAAATCAAAGTAGAGTCCGCTCCCTGTGAGGTTATTTCCCTTTACAAAGAGTTCTAATTCGAGGCTTTTCCCCGATTCTATTGTGCCAAATTCTAATTTTGTCTCATTTGTTGGAGTGGCTAAAACAGGCTTGGATTCTATATCTACAAAGAAAAAATCATCCATTTTATCTCCCCAAATATGCTCGACTAATTCGGGATAATCTATAAAAGGATTTCGGTTGTTTTGTCTAATAAAAACTTCTTCATTGCGATTAACTTCTTTCTCGCTAACAGGGTCGTTTCGATGCCATCCTAACAATAATTGAATTGCCCACGGTTTTAATGTTGGATAGGTATTTGCTTCTAACATGTACATATAATTAGGATTCCATTGATTATAATAGTCTTGATAACAAGTTACCATATAAAAATATGCACGTGCAAAATCGCCTTTATATTCGTCTGCAGGTTCAAAAACGAGACCTGAAAAACCCGGAAAAGTATTTTGTCCTACTTTGATTACTCCGTTATCGTAGTTAGGATTACCGCCAACAATACCAAGAGGATAGTTTGATTTGCGATTATTCGCTGCCTCATCCGATGGAAAAATATGATTAATATCAGTATAACACGGAACAGATGTGCTTCCACCCCACCAACTTACAGGAAACGAATGCTCGCGATTTAATCCCGCAGTACTCGGATAATAACGCACGATATCGGAATACATATCCCAAACTTGATTGTTTGGAAGTGCATCCGTTGATTGAAATACAACCCATAACGAACTATAACTCAGTACAGTATGATTTTTCGTTATATTATGCAATGCCGTTTTCAATGCCTCTTTTTTTAATCCATCTGTACTATTGTAATATCCGTTAGGATTCTGCGAAAAAACTATCGATACCAAAAAGAGTAATAGTATCAACAGAAATAGTTGTTTTAATTTATTCATATTTATATAGTGGTTAGTGGTTAGTGAATGAGTGAATGAGTGAATGAGTAAATAAGTATTTTTAATTCGTAAGTCTTTTTTTAATATCTAATATCTAAACTCTAATATCTAATATCTAAACTTTCACTTCACAAATCCTGCATTATTAAGAAAATCATAGCTATTTTTTACATCTTCTTGTGGTGTGCCGTCATATTGTTCTACTTCAACGTACCAATCTTTCATACCGTTTGAATAAAAAGTGTCAAAAATTGGTTTAAAATCAATTTTGCCACTTGCGCCAATTGCTTTATCATCTTTAATATGAAGCATTTGTATTCGTTTCGGATATTTTTTCAGATAATCAACGGGGTCGTAACCTCCTTCAATACACCAAAAAACATCAAGTTGGAATGAAACATGCTGCGGGCTGGTATTTTCCATCAAAAGGTCAAAAATCGGGATGTCATTAATTACGTAGTTAAATTCGAAAGCGTGGTTATGATATCCAAAATTAATGCTTGCCGCTGCTGCGTTCATTCCTATGGTGTTAAAATATTCTCCATATCGTTTCACGTTTTCGATGGTAGCACCGTCACCACTGAGGGGTGAAATTGGCATAACCATATATTTCATGCCTGCTTCGTTGTGCGCTTCGATTGCTTTGTTCCACCAAGCGAAATCTTCATCTTCATTTCCGCTAATATTTCGAGATAAATGAGCGCTTGTGGCACGCATTCCTAAATCTTCTACAATTGTTTTGAACTCTTTTGGTTCTAAACCGTAAATTTTGCCGTCAGAATAACCTGCTGTTTCCAAATGTTGATATCCCATTTTAGAGACAATTTCTAAAACCCGCTTAATGCCGAGTTCTTTAACGTCATCTCGCAAAGAATATAGTTGCAGTCCGATGTGTTTTTTGGAAATTGGGCTGACAGCACAACTTGAAAGTAGCCTGTTCCCTACAATTCCACCCGCAAGGAGTAAGCCCGTTTGTTTTAAAAAAATCCTTCTATTAGTTGACATTGTACATTATAATTAAAAAAATGGTTTCAAATAAAATGCAAATATAAATGAAATTTTTGTAACTGTTCAGTTTTTTTCAAAAAAAAATAAAAAAATTTCATCAATAAAAACGAAGGACATTTTGATTTCCCCCAAAAAAAGATTAATTGTTTCCGTTTTAACAACTAAAACGTTTTGACGTCAAAAAATCTGAATCTCACAACTAACTACTCACGTCTCATCACTCACGTCTCATTACTCACGTATGACACCTTCAAACTCATATCCAAACTTTTGATATGGTGTGTTAGTGCGCCAACCGAAATAAAATCAACGCCTGTCTCAGCGTAGCCGCGCACTGTTTCCAAAGTAATATTTCCAGATGATTCGGTTTCAAAACGTCTATCAACTATTTTTACAGCTTCTTGGGTAGTAAGAATGTCGAAGTTATCGAACATAATACGGTCAATACCACCAACTTGCATAACTTGTTTCAATTCCGATAAATTTCGAACTTCAATTTCAATTTTTAAGTTTTTACCTGTTTTTTTTAAATAATTTTGTGCTGATTTTATTGCATTTTCTATTCCTCCTGCAAAGTCTATGTGGTTATCTTTCAGCATTATCATATCATATAAACCCATACGATGATTTTCGCCTCCCCCAATTCGAACTGCCTCTTTTTCAAACATACGAAAACATGGGGTAGTTTTACGGGTATCAAGTATTTTTGTTTTAAGTCCCTGCAATTTTTCGGTGTATTGGCGCGTATGGGAAGCAATTCCGCTCATTCGTTGCATTATGTTAAGTATCAACCGTTCAGTCTTTAAAAGTGTGTGAATTGTGCCTTCGGCAGTAAAAGCAACATCTCCATTGGAAATTTTGTCGCCATCTGATAAAATTTTTTGAAATTTCAGGTCGGGTTCTACTTGTTTATAAATTTGCCGAGCAATTTCTACGCCCGCTAAGATGCCCGCAGATTTTACCAACAATTTCATTTTTCCTTTTGTTTCACAAGAAATCGATGACAACGAAGAGTGGTCTCCGTCACCGATATCTTCTGCCAACGCATTTTCGATAAATGTGTGAAGAAAATCGTTAATCATCTTGTTTGTCAATTCTAATTTGGCTAATCAATATCCTGCCATTTACATTTCGTGTCAAAAAATAGAATCGAAACTGCTCTCTCGCACTAACGTAATTCCCTATGGCATAAGAAGAATTGTCTCGTTTTCCTTCATGATTAATCTTAAACGAAGTCGGACGATAACTTGCGAAAAAGTCTTTCATCACAAATTGAGCCTGCTCCTTGCTGTAAACACCCGATTTTGACGGAAGTATGATTTCTACTTTGTCGTTGAAATGTTGCGCTAAAAGAACAGCATTACCCTGTTGCGTCGCTGTTACAATGCCTTGAGGAAATGTTTGAGCAGTTATCTGATGTGCCAAAATAACTAAAGTAGTGATTAGAAAAATAATTTTAAATATTTTCATTTTTTTATAACTTTTATTTGGACTATTTTATATATATAATGATTACTCTAACTTGCATTATTTAAGATGATTTTTTGATTATCAAAAAAAAACAAATTACTATTCTCAAAAATCATACATTGTAACATTTAGTTCTACAATTGTGTTTTCTGGTAATTTTTGAACAATTATTCCTAATCTCCATAGATCTATAAAAGCCCACGGTCCACTAAATACATCTAAATTCAATAGAAAGTGGTTTGATGAAATTTTTATAAGTTCAATATTCTCAACAAAACCCGGCTCTCCCGGGGTGTAACCGCATGTAACTAATAAAGTATTTGCAGAAAAATCAATTTCAGGCAAAGTATAACCTTCTAAACAATAGGCATAATTTTCCAACTCTTCATAACTATTAACAAAAACAACTTCACCACCTCCTTCTAAATAGCAATGACAATGTGTATTTACGGGCATCCACGAGCAGTGTGGAGTTGTCAATGTATATTCTTCAAAAGGAACTTCAATAGGTATACCCAAATGAAAATATAGTTCTTCAACTTGCGCCTCCAAATTTTCAATTCTTTCTATCAAAAAGTCCAATCCCGTTACAGCCATTGCCGTCTCCGCAGTTTTTGCCGTCATTGAGTATGGCACTGTTAGCAACTGCGTTTCAGTTTCAATCATAAAATTATTTTCACCGGTGGTGTCAATCTCTGTTTTTATAAACAATGGACCATCCAGCCAGTTTATTTCTTGGAAACTTTCATTTCCAATTTCGATTGTAAGCAAACCATTTTCGTTTGTTGTTGCCGTTTGCGTTTGGGTGAAAATCACCTCTTCATTTCTTAGAATCGTTGCCTTAACAGTAACTGTTTGATTCTTAATCAAAGTCTGGTCATTATCTCTGATAACTGCCTGATATGAAAAGGCATCGGGGATTTGTGCATTGATTGCTGTAATTAACCCCATAAATCCTAATAAAATCAGTCTTTTCATCTGTAAATAATTTAAATATTTAAAAATATTGATTAAAAATAATCCGCAAAGTAAAACATTTTTTTTTTATTTACCAAAAAAATTTCAAAAAAAGTTTCTTTTTTAAAAATAAATTTACACTACCGACCAATAAAAAAATAGCATCATCCTATTTATATTAAGGTTGTTCTGTTAAAAAAATAAGGTATGAATAAGGTTACTTTTTGAAAAGGGTAAATATAAATCATAAAATTTTGAAATCCAACTATATAAATATTGAATAAAAATTTAATCGGTTAATAGTGATTTTTTATGAAAAAATATAATATTTATAAAAATTTTGCGTACTTATGGAGAAATAATTAATATTATGCGTTATTTTATAGTTGGAAATACCCCTTATGCAGACCAGAAATCAAAAGAATTTGACGAACTCGAGGCAAAAGTATTTGGCGGCAAAAGTGTTTGGCAAATTTTTTCTGAAGTAGCTGATGAGCGCCGAGAGCGCAAAAGGAAGGCACGTGAAGAAAAATTCCGCAAAATGTATAATCTTTAAGTGTTTTCATACTTGTCATCTTTTTTCAATTCCTGCTAAAACTGCTCTAATTGGGCGTTCCATATTTAATTTGTACAATTCTACTGCTGCCTCAAAATATTCCCAAAAATCGTCTGAATATAAGTCTAAATGACTTCTTTTTTATTAACTGCGAGAATTAGGCTCAGAGTTCCTTACCTCATAAACGTTTTTTTGTTATTTTATAAGGAAAAATCTATTTTTGCTGCGGAAACCAAAATGTCCTACATTTTGGTTTTTTGCATTCCGTTAGGCGATGCATTGAGCTTGTCGAAAATGAATGCATCGCTTGGTAGAAAAATAGCCATACAAACAACCGTTTTTATGCTTTGAAATTATTTTCTACCAAGCGTCACATTCCTAATGGAATGTGGAAAAGTGAGGTTGATAAATATTTCTTAAA
>Ga0099364_10002129_pt1 | contig 31868 bp, 23 predicted proteins | sample TergutTh196P3_FD_73070 | JGI IMG/M metagenome (GOLD analysis project Ga0099364, IMG submission 73070) | Microcerotermes parvus P3 segment gut microbial communities from Pointe-Noire, Republic of the Congo - Th196 P3 | ecosystem: Host-associated > Arthropoda: Insects > Digestive system > Gut ... | reverse complement strand
GTCTCCACTCCGGATTATAATACCTGCTTTGGCAGAAGTAGAACCCGGTTTCTTCGTCGTAGTAATAGCCCCGGTAGCGGAAGGGGTTGCCTTTGATGAAGTAATTGTTGTCTTCCAGCGTGTGGTTACCCCAGGCGTCGTAGGCGTAGTTGTATCTCGATGTGGATCGATTGTCTATATGTCCCACAATGTCGCCCTGCGCGTTGCGAAGGTAGGTATAGGTCTGACTATTCTCTGGCCATGCGCCGATGAGCTCGCCGTTGGCGTCGTAGTAGAAGTGAATCGTGCCGCCGGCTGTGCCGTCGCTTTGGCGGATGAGCTGATCACCCGCGTAGGTAAAGTGAGTGGTCACTCCGTTGACCGTTTTGCTGATTCGCTGGCCGGCGGCATTGTATTTATAGGTCGCCACAAAGTCGGGTCCTGTGACGCCCACAAGCTGGCGGCCTCTGTCCCAGGTGTAGGTGTAGGTGCCGTCGAACAAGGGGTTGCCCATGTCGTCGCAGGTTGTAGAAGAGGATCAGAGTTCGCCTTTGATAATGCCGTAATCAATGGCATCACCGCGTAAGGTTTCGATCATACCAGTATGTGAAAGGATTATTATTGAAATAGCGACCAGAATGATTCCTATCGCGATCCAGGCCAAAACATGCTTTCTTCGCAAAGCCTCTTTCCGCTTTAGAGCAATTGTTTTGCACAATCCAAAAACTATACCGAAAATCGGCAGCCCAACAGTTACGATTTGAAATGTACCCAAGAAGATAATTGCCAGCACGCACATGCCAATATCCTGACGAAGATTTTCCCCTCCTCTGCTCATGAGGTAGACGGAACCAACAAAAAGAACAACGTTTGCAATTTCGAGAACCACTGTAACAAAGATCGGCTTTGCTACAGACAGATGGGTTTTCTTTGCTTTAATAGTCTTCTTTATCCCCCAAACGAGGAAAGTGATCGGAAATACGAATAGGCTGATAGCGAGCGGCATAAAAACAAGTGATGTTATAAGCGGAAAGACATATTCAATTATATAGTTGATAACGTTCATGTATAAAACCTCCTAACGCAATCCAATTGAAATGATCCAAACTACAGTCGCAGCAGGATTCAGCCAGGTTCGAGGGTCACCATTGTTGTGCAGCTGTGTTTCGCCAGCAGCGTTTCGAAATGCTTGCAGGTCGTTGTAGCCAGCCAATTCTAGAATCCCATAGTCTTCCAGAATAGGTAATAAATTATTGTAGCTGTAGAACATCATTGCATGGAAATAAATTTCATTTTGTATTGCAGATTTAGACATGCCCATATGCGGACTTAAATAAGAACCCATTGCTCTGCATACGGCTTTGCTTGTATAGAGAAAGGCTGTATCAAATTCAAAATGAAAGTTTCCACCTCTCTCATTTCCGGCAATCAAACCATTTGAGGCATCCCGCAAAGAAATCAAAAATTCAAAGAGTTGATCATCGTTCTGAGACACGTCGCTTGCAGTTAAAATAACATCTCCCACCCTTACTGCATCAGCAAGACCTAAACCCAAAAGAGCTATAAAGACGATATCAATGGCCAAGATGAGATTTTGGAAGCTTCTTGACGCCATCCCCGTTGGATCTACATACATCACCGGGTTTCCATTGCAATAAGCATACATGTTACTAGCCGTGAGCGCGTCGCCCGCGATGAAGAGCCGGTCGGGGCTGACGAATCTTTTTAAATAGGGGCTGTACCAGCGGGTTTACAGAAATATTCCAGGCTTTCAAATTCAACATACATGAAACCCTCGTTCGGCGAAAACTTCACTTCTAATGAAAGCCGACCTTTCTTTTTCGGCAAAAATTCATTATAAGTCCAGTATTGCCCGATAATATCATCTAACTTTAGATTGCTAATATTTCGCATTATAATTTGCATTTCACCTTGAGGCTTAACAATATCATCATATGACAGCACTAATTTTAACGAATATTCTCCAGGCTTGTTTTCATCAATTGCAATATGCTTAATGAAACTGTCATGAAAACCACGCCCTTCCGTTATTTCAGCAATGAACTCTTTTGGGAATTTATGCTTAATACGAAGAAATTCTTTCCAATAACGCTGCAACGCAGTATCCCACAATTTTTCTTTATGCTTATCAAATTCAGAATGCGAACAAAATTCATCTTTCAAATATTTCAAAAGAATCACCTCTTCTTTCCAAGAATCATAAAAATACAGGCCTAAACATCGGTCCTATTGGCACATAATTAAACGAAGGAACCAAACTAACCTGAGGAGTAAACACGGGTCCAGTTATTATAACGGATCCTACTCCTATTGGATTCGTCATGATAGGCAGAGTATTTTTATCTAGATACGATCTTTGTGATCCGTCTTTGTATTTCACCGATATTTGAAGAGAGTACACACCTATATGTGTTTGAATATATTTAGACGACAGGCTTGAAACATTGTTCTGATTACTTTGATACTGCTTTACTCTTGCGTTCCAATCAAACCCCTTCTTTTGATTCAGCGCTTTCTTTACGCTGTTAGGAGGACCACCCTGATCGCTCCAGCTGTTTTTATCATGCATGCTACCATCTATGTTTAAGGCGTATTTTAGTTTCGCAACGTCAAGCCCATTCGCTTTTCCTTTCCATACATGCCAATGATACTGACCTGCTGATGTATGGGGCGAGTGTTTTAGAGCCCACCAGCTACCACCTAAATCTATAGCCGCGCACCCCGTCGGGTCCCACATATTCACCGGGTCCTCATTACAATAAGCATACATGTTACTCGCCGTGAGGGCGTCGCCCGCGATGAAGAGCTGGTCGGGGCTGACGAATCTTTTTAAATAGGGGCTGTACCAGCGGGTTTTGAGCCAGTACATGCCGCTGACGGAGTCCATAAAATAGCCCCGGTAGGTGAAGGGGTTACCTTTGATGAAGTAATTGTTGTCTTCCGGCGTGTGGTTACCCCAGGCGTCGGGATTGGCGTCATTCGGTTATACCCAAGAAAATTTTACAATTTGGAAGAGCTTCCCTTAACTCGTCAATTTGTGCTGTTGCCTCTATATCACCATCAGCAAATCTGTACGCTATCTCGCTTTTATATAAATTTAGCTCTTCTAATTTCTCTAGTTCAAGCAATGGCAAAATATCTTCTACAGATGTCCATCTCAAATCAAGCACCTTCAGATTTGGAACACTCTTCAACGCAGAAATATCTTTTACTGCTGTGCGTGCTGCATAAATCAATTCCAGCTTTTCCATGCCTTTCAAAACAGAGAAGTCGTTAAGATTAAATCCAGTTGCATCGAAAGATTTTAATTCTCTAACATCTTTTAATGCACCAATATCAACTATATGAGAATAACTTATACCAAGCGTTTCCAATTGAGGTATTTCTTCAAGTGAGGGCAATCGGTTTAAATTGCACTTGTCCAAACTTAGGGTGATCATTTGGTGCAAAGAACTAAGAGTATCTTCATTTTTTATAGAAACCTTCTCAATTGCTAATAGCTCAATATTAGGCATCATTAAGAAATCGCGCAAATCAAAATCTTCGCCATCTGCATCATAATAGTAAAAACTTTTTATTGTTAAGAGTTCATCAGCTGTTATTTGCTCTGTCTCTGACTTGCTTAGCTGTTCACGCACAACATTTTCAATAATCGGATTGATAAATTTGACGGCTTTGCTTGTAGGCGTTTTTGTACATCCACATAAGAAAGCAATTAACAGCATAAAAACGCCTAATTTAAGAATTATTAATATATTTCTCATCTATCTTCCCACCTTATAATAAATACATTATCACCAACTTGCACATATTCATAGACTCTCAAAACATCACCGTTATATCTATAATAACCATCGCTGTAATTATCATAGAAATTTCCTTCCCATTTAGCCGATCTGTTTTGCGAATAAAATCCTCCACCAGGAAAAGCATATGGAGTAAAATTTCCAAACGCCTCTGGATAAACAAGTTGTGACGCTAAATTTATGGCATTCAAAAACTTTTCTATTTCTAGTACCGCTTCTGCAAAATGTCTTAAGCTAATACCATTAAAATCCTTTAGAACTCTGCCCCAAGTCTTCCAATTCTTGTAATCATTGTGAGTCGTGTCGTGATACATATTGTACATAATCGTCGCAATTGCCCTTTGCCCGTCTTTATAATTGCTGCCGTGATCTTCTTGGTAAATAACCATGCCAACTTGGAGAATATCTGCAAATATAGCTAGTACTTCCCCAAATTTTCGCCAAAACAATTGTTGTTCACTTTCCATCCCACTAGGATCAACAAACATCACCGGGTTCCCATTACAATAAGCATACATATTACTAGCCGTCAAATAATCGCCCGCCACAAACAAGCTGTCAGCATTCAACCACCGTCTCCACTCCGGATTATAATACCTGCTTTGGCAGAAGTAGAACCCGGTTTCTTCGTCGTAGTAATAGCCCCGGTAGCGGAAGGGGTTATCTTTGATGAGGCCGGTTTCCAGTGTGTGGTTGCCCCAGGCGTCGTAGGCGTGCTCGGCAACGATAGTCTATTTCGTCTACCATGCCTGAGGCATCACCTTGGGCGTTGCGAAGGTAATACTATAATTTGTAGCTTGCAAGAGACCGTTAGGATGGTGTGAATGAAATCAGATAGCGTTCCTGAGAGTATTCATTCATATATTCTCTTTGAACGAACAACTTCGTTCCTGGGAGGATTACATCAATTGCTTCATCCAGTACGAAATCCCACGGAAACAGTGGCACAAACTCAACTAACTGGCCTTTGTTGAAAAATGCAATTGCTTTCATTCCGCCATACCCATCCGTTGCATATTCTGATATAGCATCTTCCCAAGCAGTTATACTCGCGTCTCCCCAAAAATCCATATCATATTTGTTTCGCTCCTGAACAGGTAATCCGCCACCATTATAAACACGTGCATCTTCCCAATCGAACGAAGTGAAGTCGCCCAATGAAAATTCATTGCCTTGATTAGCACTAAACAACATTTGAGCCGGTATCCCTTTAGCAAGTTGTAAATAGTGCCACCATTTTCCATTGCGAGATATTCTTCTTACTACAAACTCATCATCAGGAGAAAAACGTTTAATACCAGGAGCAAAATCAAGGTCATATATAAACACAAAGCAATTTCTAATTATCCATCCTTTTCTTGTAAATATTATACGAGTCATATCATCCCTGTTCAGCTTTGAAACGACTCCTCGTAAACCATTTTCCTTCCTAATATCATTGGCTCTGGAATAGACTTGCTTATCCAGATATGCGCAATCCCACTCAAAGTTCAGAATGTCATCAAATTTAACTGTAGTGGCCGTTGTAACTGCTTGCAGCAATTTATCTGGCTTGTAGGATAGAAATATTTGATATGTTACCATAAAAACAAACAAAAATGCTAACAACAATGAAATCGTCAATGCTTTCCAATATTTATGCCTTTGCTTCTCCATGTTCAATCCTTTCATTTCAATGCTACAAGCAGTCCAGCATCCAGAGCCCACAAAAGAGCATCATCCATGTTTGCCACTATTGCCGATCCCAATGTGAATAAGAGGACTCCGAGAATACTTTTCGCGTTTATGTTAATCATGTTTGCAAAAGTCATGCCAACTGCGTTGTTATGCATATCCATTCTAGTTGAGTTTTGCCAACCATTCGGATTGTATAACCTTATTACTCTCCCATTTCCATCAGTATCAAACTCGAGATCGTTGTAGTCATTTGCATATAGGCCTTCATGTGCCGCAGTCCAAGCAGCCGCAGCATCAATTCCAAGCGCTGTTGTAACCAAAGCGGACCAATATGCATGCTGGAATGCATTCGCTTGTGTATCGTCATCTGCATGCCCAAAGAGTGAAATGGTTTTTGCCTTCGCAACACCAGCCAAAAGAAGTACAGTGAGTGCAGCGTCAGGATCTGCATTTAGCAGAATAAACTCTTGATCATTTGGACCTGTCCAAAGAGCTTTCCACAAGCCTAATACTGTTATCGCGCCTATCGTCCCTGTTGGGTCGTACAGCATCACCGGGTTCCCATTACAATAAGCATACATATTCGCCGCCGTGAGGGCGTCGCCCGCGATGAAAAGCCGGTCGGGGCTGACGAATCTTTTTAAATAGGGGCTGTACCAGCGGGTTTTGAGCCAGTACATGCCGCTGACGGAGTCCATGAAATAGCCGCGGTAGGTGAAGGGGTTGAGAAGCTGCCGCTGTAGCTGGCACGGCCCCAGCTGTCATAGGTGTAGGTGACGGCGGCGGTGTTGTTTATTTCGGCGATAGCGACAATGTCGCCCTGAGCGTTTCGCTGGTAAATGTAGTCCGTGGTGCCGGCATAGTTGGTGTATTTGAAGCCGACCAGGCCGCCGCCGGCATCGTAGACGAAGCGCATGGAATCGGTGACGAAACCACCTGTGCTTGGCCATTGACAGTTCAGCTGAACCAGCAGGCCGTTGGCCCATATGTATTCGGTCTCTATCGTGGGCTGTCCGTAGGCCGTAGAGGTTTTGTAGTCTATCTTCTTAATGAGCTCGCCTCTGGCGTTGTACTCATACTCCACGTCCGCATCGCGCATGTGGTATAGGTTGGCGTTAAAATGGGAGGCGTTTCCTTCGTAGCGCGTCAGCTGGTTTTTGTTATTCCAGCTCAGGTCAAACTGAATAAATCCAGTGCCGCCCGCGCCGTCGCCAAGGCGCGTGATGTTGCCGGTGTCTTCGTCGTAAAGCACCGGCATCGAATTCATTTCGGTCAGCCGGTCTGTCCAGTCGGGATCATCATAGGAATATGTCTTGTTTACGAACGTAAAACCGGGATAGACGCCTGCCTCAGCTGTTTCGGCAATGATGTTTCCGCCCTCGTCATAGATATAGCCTTTTTTATCTCCGGCGTAATTGGTCTCAAGCACCAACCGGTTCAAGCCGTCATATTCGTAGGTGGTTGTCCGTCCATTGGCCGGCGTAGTGATGCTTTCGATATTTCCGTTGGCGTCGTAGCTGTAGTCAAACTCCTGGGTCGTATAGGTAGTATAGTTAGCATATTCGTTTTTATATTTCGAAACCAAGCCTGTGGTGGTGCCGTTTAACCCCGGCGTGTAGGTGACCGAGCTGCTGAATACCCTTGTGTTTGTAACCGGCAGATTGGTGCGTGGGTTGATTGAGGTGACGGAATGCGTGAAATCCTTTCGGGTCGGACGCGTGAGGCCGTCATAGCTGTAGCTGAGTGTCGCCGCGCCGCCATCGTTAAAGCTGTGCAGCTCCGCTTCGTCCGGCCGCCCGTCATCGTGATATGTGTAGGATGCGTCGCTAAGTATAACATCATTTTGGCTCACTGTCAACCGGCTGAGGGCGCTTTTTTCATCGTAGGAGAGCTTTGTTTTCAAGCCGTCGCTGCGGCTGATTCGTTCCAGACGTCCGGTGAAATCATAGATATATTGCTGCGAGATGCCAGTGATCTTATCCTCTTCCCACGACAAGCGGTCGTTTTCGTTATATAAATATGCGGTCGTCTGAACACTGTCCCACTTCTCACCCACCAAGCGGTCGCGGCTGTCGTACATTGGCTGGAATACCGCGCCGTTCGCGAAGGTCTGCGAAGCAAGACGCTGGCGGCTGTCATAGGTATTTGTTACAAGGCTTATGGGATTCAACGCTCCGACCTTTGCTTCGAGCACTCGGTTCTGGTCATCGTATTCATAGGAATACTCCATACTGTTATGGTCTATTGTTTGAAGCAAATAATTCTGATCAACCCCAAAGCTGGTGGTGACTGGTGTTAACGGATCCGCGTTTCCTGTCGTCGAAACGAGCTCATCCGTCAGATTGTGATATTCATAGCTGACCGTATTCCCCTTGGGATCGGTGAAGCTTGTCATCAGGCCCTTCGCTGTGTTGTAAGTATAGCTGCTTATCCCGCCGCGCGTATCGATATGGCTCAGCAGGTAGTTGTAATTCGGGGTGTAAACCATGGATTCCGATGACATTACTTCATTATTGAGCTTTACCGTGACGCCGGTGGCCATGCCATAGGTGTTTGTTGTCCCTCCCTGGGGGGTATAGTCATAATGGGTTTCCACGCCGTTTTTGTCAACGGTCTTTGTTACGTTATGTTTTCCATCGCTGCTGTATGTAATGTCAACGCTGTCTGTGACGGCGCCGTTCTGCTTCTGTTCAATCTTCTTGATATCATGGTTCGCGTAGTATTGAATACCGATTTCCTCATTGTTGTCATTGCGGACGCTGTTCAACAAACCGCTGTCAGTATAAAGGCCATTATACGAATAATGCGTACCATAGCTGCCGACATAAACAAATGCGTCAGCAATATATGCTTCTGCCGGTGTCTGGAAAAGAGCGAATTCAATCGTAAGATAGGCGCAGGCTTGCGGCAATTTGTAAGAAGCTGCAATAATCTGATAGTCCGGCGTAAACAACAATTCAAAGTCTTCTTGATCGCTCCATATCTGGCTTCCATTAGAAGCATATCCTTTTATCCGCATAGATAATTGTCCGAATTCGTTAACATAGACAGGATTTCTATGGTATGGCGCGGTACTTCGCGCCTTTCCTCCTATTACAATCGTTTCTCCCGCCTTGGCGTTCACCTGGACTGTTTGCGTTAATGTTCTGTAGCTTGTTTCCATAGGGACTGGCATATGAACTTCATTGCGCCCGTTTTTGGCTTTCACCAAAGCGCCGCCGCCTAGCTGCCATCCAACAGGCGCAGTGTTCGAAACATTTGAAAAATCGCTGTTTTCAACCAAATTGTAGTGCCGCGCTCCGCCGCTCAGCTCTAATTGTACATTGTCAAAATAGAACGTGCCCGAAGCATTCATTTGCGTGATAACGGCAAGGTAGCCATCAGCGGCATCGCCTGGGTATTCGAAGGTAAAGCTGTGCCGTTCCCAGCCGTCTGTCGATTTGATCGGCTCCGAGAGCTCGTGATGCCAGCCTGAGCTTGTATCGGAATAGGTAAGCCCAAGCACCGCGCCGCCATCGCCCTGCAGCGGGCTTGGAATGTAGAAATCAGCCGAGAGCGTATAAACCTTTCCGGGTTCGCCGGAAAAACCCTGCAAAACATGCTCCCAGCAAGCCGTGCTGGCATTTGTCATGCTCATAGCGGATTGCCCGCGGCTGCTATAAGCACTGCTGACTGCCGCTGTGGGCGATAAGCTCCAGTAAGTATCGTTATACTCAAAGCCATGATTTTTCAGCAAATTTGTTATAACGGTTTGCAGCTCGGAGCTGCTTTCAAGCTTGTGTATTGTATTGTTGCCGCCATATGATGAATATGATGAATTGCGCACTTCAAACTGTGTTTGATTGTCCTGATTTGAGGAGTTGGCGACATGTCCAAGCTCATCAAATAAATATCTGACATAGTTTCCGTTTTTGTCGGTGACTTTTGTCGTTACCGCCGGTTCTCCCGTTTCTTCGCTGACATAAGAGAAGTCCAGGAAACCCACCTCATTGTTCAATCCGCTTTTGTCATGCTGCGTAACCTTCTTCATTCGGACACCGGCATAATGCGATGGCTCATATACGAATGTTGTATAAGAACCGTCGTAAGCGTCAATGCGGGAAATTCTGCCTGAACTGTATTGGAAGAGCGTGCTGTTTCCGTCCGGATAGGTGATGCTTGTTAACTGATCGCTGGGATTATAGCCGTATATTGTACTGCGGCCCGCCGGGTCGGTGATAGAAGTAAGCCGATTGCTCCCATCATAACCGAATACCGCGACACGGTCAGCGCCATCAGTTACATGCGTAATGCGGTTTCCGCTCCAGTGGATTGTTTGCACATTGCCTTTACAGTCTTCTATTTTGTACAAATAGCTCGTACGGATACCATCATATTGATAGTATTTTTTATTGCCCTGAGCGTCAGTTAAAATCTTCCCTTGCGATCCAGGGTCAATTTGCATGGTGAGCGAATCATCATATTCATATACATACTCCATTGAATTATAAATATCTGATCTCTTGAAATAATGCGGCGTTCCATCGCTGTCAATTAATTTGTATGCATACAAAGTTTGTTCATAATCTGAAAATTGGTTTATCTCATCTATTGAAAGGCTTACAAACTGCTCCAGTATGTTTAGCTGGAATCCCACGCCAACCTTCATGCTTCTAAACGTTCCCGTCAAATTGTGCGCATTCATGGCATTGACGTGGCTGATATTAATTGGAAGCCGATTGCCGCTCATCGCCAGATCATTATGTGTGTACGTTAGGCTTCCGTTGTGGTCATTGATAAAAGCCGTGCCTGAACGTCCAAGATCCACCGTGTCATAGGTCCAATAATCCTCCAGGCCAACCTGGCTTGTGTAAAATATTTCTACAGCCGGCTTGAACCCGTAGCTTCCTTCCGCGGAGACAAGAATTGGCTGAGATAACTTCGTCTCATTTCTTGTAGTCAACATTACGCCATTATTGCTATTGCTGTTCGCATACCAATTTCTTACTGCTTGTGAAATACCAAATTTGTAACTGTCAGAAGAACTTGTACGAATTCGTTGATAATCAAGAATTTTCGTCCCGTCGTTCAGCGGACCATTTTCGTCCTTCGAGAGTGGCTGATTGTTCCAGGTGACAGTATTATGGGCCCATGAGGCTTTCCCTGTTAGATCGTACAAATATAAATATTCATCACCTACTCCTCCCAATGATGAATAAGGTTCACATGATTGCTGAAAGAGATTCAAAAACGCATGCGTCAATATACTGCCATCAGGAAGGGTTGGCAGAGTAAACTTGATATAAGTTCGTCTGACAATATTGTGACCAAATACGCTTTTACTTACCCCTGCATAAAGAGTCTGAAGATTATTATAATTGATTATCTTTGCGTTCGTGCTGACATATGCGTCCTGAATAATATTGTTTTTAACCAATACCAGCGTCGGGTCCAACACAACAGGCCAGACGCGCGCCTCATCGTTGATCCAATCCTCGCTGGCGGTTAGAGTTAATACGCCGTCTTCACCAAGCTCCATTTTGAGCTCGGCGCTTATTTCATCGGCAGCGTCATACATATAAGGCGATTCAAGGATAAACAGAGGCTCCGCGTCTTTTATGCTTTTGAAAAGATAAATCGATCCATCTTCCTGCGGTACGGGAATCAATCCACCCAGCGATAGATCGAAATGATAGATATATTCCGCTTGGGGCTGTTTGATGACAATATTTTCCTTGATTTTGCTTGGTGTCAAAATATATTCCAAATCCGCGCCGGGAAAAATATCGGGATATACCACGGCTGATGACAGCTTGTCCAGCGACGTGATTCTCTCATTTGCGTTTTCGACCTGCTGCCGCACACTTATGGGACCAAGGGCATTCTCCTTTTCCATTTTCGCTCTGTCCCTTGCCTCAGAACGCTCAATATTAATATTCTCCGAAGGAAGCTCATCCATCTCAACGATAGAAGCGGCTCTGGCAAGCTGAACCTGGTCGTTGCGCGCGCTCACGCCCAAACCAACCGTAAAGCCATCTTTCGAAATGGTTAATTTCTGCTCATCCGCAAATTCCTGGGGCAGTCGAATATCCAGTCCGGAAGCAACCGGCGTATAAGTCGCCTTGCCTGCGGCGCTTCGCTTTTGACTGTCAAGCGATAATGAATTATCAATGTCTTTCCATTCGCCGTTTTCCTCATAATGAACTGGCCCGGCATACGCTGAAGCTGTAAACAGGCCATTGGCATACCGGAAGTGCTTTACATTTTCTTCGCGCCACTCCACTTCTTCGTTAACGATAGGCGATACTTGGTCTGCTTCTTTTTTCTGGCTTGCTATACTGTCCTGCGCGTCCGTCGATTCTATTTTCTCTTCTGGCGCAGCGATATTGGCTGCTGTGCCAATGATGTCTACCGCACCTGCGGGGATAACTTGGATCGTAAAAACAATAGCAAGTAACACGGCGATGGCTTTGAGAAATTTCTTCACGTTCTGAGGTCTCCTTTACTGCTTTAGTGTGTCAAATTATATATTATAGGAGAAATCATCAATAGTCAAGTGACAATACGACGAATTGTGCCACAAAAACAAGGGGGTGACTAAAAGTTAATAAACGTTGACAAAGCACGCTCTCTGTGCTATACTTTTCTTAGTGAGGAGATGCGATAGAGTATGGATAATGCGGCGTTATTCAAGCTGGGCTACGGGCTTTATGTGCTGACCGCGCGCGGCAATGGCAGGGACAATGGATGTATCATCAACACAGCCATGCAGATCACAAGCGAGCCTCCCTTTGCCAGCGTAATCACGGTCAGCAAGCAAAATTTAACCCATGACATCATCATGGCGTCAAAAGCGTTCAATATCTCGGTTTTAACACGGGAGGCGCCCTTCCAGCTGTTTGAGCATTTCGGTTTTCAGTCCGGCGCGAAGGTGGATAAGCTTGCCGGTTATGATAGCACGAGAAGCGAAAACGGCATCGCCTATATCACGGAATATACAAACGCCTATTTGTCCTTTCAGGTGAGGGATACGGTTGATTTCGGCTCGCACACGATGTTTGTCGCCGACATCACGCAGGGGGAAATTCTCGGCAAGGCCGAAAGCGTCACTTACGCGTATTATCATCAGCACATCAAACCAAAACAGCGGCCTGTAACTCAAAGCGGGTATCGCTGCAAAATTTGCGGCTATGTCTATGAAGGCGAGCCTTTGCCCGGCGACTTCATCTGCCCCATTTGCAAGCACGGCGTGAGTGATTTTGAAAAAATAAACGCGTCTGTATCAAATACATCTACATCACAGGAGGTAAGCGACATGGCAAATCTGAAAGGCACAAAAACCGAAGCCAACCTGGCGGAGGCTTTTGCCGGCGAAAGCCAGGCCCGCAACAAGTATACCTATTTCGCTTCCAAGGCGAAGAAGGAGGGCTACGAGCAGATCGGGGCCTTCTTTGAGGAAACCGCGGGCAACGAAAAAGAGCACGCGAAGATCTGGTTCAAGCTGCTTTGCGGCGGCGAAATCCCCCCGACCGCCGAGAACCTCAAGGCCGCGGCAAGCGGCGAGCACGAAGAGTGGACCGAAATGTATAAACGCATGGCGGCCGAAGCGCGGGAAGAGGGCTTTGACCAGATCGCTTTTCTGTTCGAATCGGTGGGGGCGATTGAAAAGGAGCACGAGGAGCGCTACCTCAAATTGCTGCAAAACGTCGAAGACGGCTCTGTTTTTGCCAAGCAGGAAAAATCCGTCTGGATTTGCCGCAACTGCGGCCACATTGTGGACAGCCTGAGCGCCCCGCGGATGTGCCCGGTATGCGCTCATCCCCAGGCATACTTTGAGCTGCGCGTCATCAGCTATTGATCAAAAAGCGCGCCAACAGCGTTCCCCCGCGATGCGGCCAGGGCCATATCGCGGGGGAATTTGTATTAGACTTCTTGCGAAATGGGTGGCTTTTGCCAGCGGGCAACCAAAATCAATTTCACAAGAGATCTGTTTTGTTATAAAACTTAAATCTAAATTTATCAGCCGCGCTTTTGCATCTGCCTTTGCGCCATCACAAGGCCGTAGTAAATCCCCTTTCGCTCCAGGAGCTCCCGGTGGGAGCCCTGCTCCGCGATGCGGCCCTGGTCCAGCACCACAAGGCGGTCGGCGTTGCGCAGGGTGGAAAGCCGGTGGGCGATCACGACGGTGGTGCGGTTTTTCATCAGCCGGTCGAGGGCCTGCTGGATCTTGCTTTCCGTTTCGGGGTCCAGCGCGCTGGTGGCCTCGTCCAGAATCAAAATTTTCGGATCCTTCAGCACCGCCCGGGCAATGGCCACACGCTGGCGCTCGCCCCCGGACAGATTATGGCCGTCCTCCCCCACCACGGTGTTGTAGCCGTCGGGCAGCTTCATGATGAACTCGTGGGCGTTGGCCATGCGCGAGGCCTCCATGATCTCCTCAAACGCGGCGCCCGGCTTGGCGTAGGCGATGTTGTCATACACCGTGCCCGAAAACAGGAAGGTCTCCTGAAACACCACGCCGATATGGTCGCGCAGGTAGTTGTAGTCGTAGCAGCGGATATCGTTTCCGCTGATCTTCACCTGCCCCAGGTTCGCCTCATACAGCCGCAGCATCAAGTTGATCATGGTGGATTTGCCCGCGCCGGAGTGCCCCACCAGCCCCACCATTTCATTGGGCTTGATCTCCAGCGCGATCTCCCGCAGCACCGGCTCGTAGGATTTGTAGCCAAACTGCACGTTCTCAAAGACAATGCCGCCGTCAATGGGCGCCCGCAGAGGGTCTTTCTCGTCGCCGCCGATGGTCGCCTCGTCGAGCACCTCGAAGATTTTGATTAGACTGGTCGTCGTTTCCGCCAAAGCGCGGGGGAACCAGCACATCCAGCGCAGCGGCTCATAGAGGAAGCCCAAAAAGAGCGTGAACTGCACGAGCTCGCCCAAGCTCATCGTGCCCCGCAGCACCATGCGCCCGCCAATGGCCACCACCATGATATCGCCCAGACACATCGAAAGCATACGTACGGGACCCATCAGCGCCCAGATGCGTTCGGTGTGGATGGAGGCCTCCGTGAGACGCCTGCTGGCGCCTGAAAATTTTTCGACCTCCCGGGCTTCGGTGCCGAAGGTTTTTACCACACGGATGCCCTTGATGATATCCCGCAGCACGGCGGTTTCCCGCGAGGAGCAGACCCATTGCCGCTCAAACACGCGGATAATCGTCTCCCAGAACCGCCGCAGCACTACCAGGGTCAGCGGCACGGTAGGAATCACGCACAGCGCCAGCTTCCAGTTGGTGGCCAGCAGAATGCCGCTGACCAGCAGAAGCATCAGCGTTTTTTCCACCACGGCACGGCCCATGCCATTGATGAAGTTGCGCAGCTCCTCCGTATCCCGGGTAATGCGCTTCATCAAATCGCCGCCGCTGCGCCGCGCCATGGAGCTCAGCGTGAGGTTTTGCACCTTGTCGTAGACCGTGCGCCGCAGCTTATCAGAAAAGCGGGAGCCGGAGCGCTTTGCCAGCAGATTGCTCCCCGCCAGAAACATCTGGCAGACGACAAAGCTCAGCGCCATGCCCAGCCCGGCCCAGAGCAGCGCTTTATGGGGCGTCCAGCCGAAGGGCAGCACCGCGCCCTTCAGCCCGGGCACAAGCACGGTATCCAGCAGCCAGCGCTGCAGCAGCGGCCCCACCACGCGGAAGAGGCTGAGGGCCATCATCATGAGCGTGGAAACGAGCAGCGGCACGCGCATGGCGCCCACGAGCTCCCAGCCCCTGCGCCAAAACGCGCGCTTTTCGGTGCAAAACAAGCATACGCGAATCCCCGGCAGCAAATTGCGCCCGCATTTGGAGCAGCGCCGCAGGTCCTCCTCCTGGATTTCCGTCGCCTCGCCCTGCTTGATCCAGTGGTTGACCACCTTGCAGAACTCCCCCACGTCCTCGATGCAGCTCATGGAAAAGCGGCACACGGAGATGTGTCCGTCGGCTTCAGACGCGGAGCCATCCGCCGTTTTCAGTTTGATTTCCAGCCGGCCGCAGCCGATATCGGTTTGCCGCAGGAGCTCCGCCGCGTCGCCAAGCTCCCGCCGGAAGAACTCCACGCCGTTTGCCGAGGCGGTCAGCGTTTCCCCCTCCCAGCGCAAAACGCCGCGGCAGAACTCCCCTGAATTCGTTAAATCGAATGGCACTGTAACTGCCATAATATATCTCCTTCTAAGCATCACTTAGTACAGGTAGGCTTCTATCATCCGCAGGCTTTTGGGGTTGATCTTGTAGACATCCGGAATCAGGAAGCGATTGCCGTCCACGTCGGTCAAAATGAGCTTCCCCCCGCCGAGCTGCTTGATGCTCTTGGTGATATCCTTCACGGCGATGGTCTTCTCGTAGCCGCCGATGTCGATGGCGAGATAGAACATGCCCAGCTTTTCCTTTACGGACTTCACCTGGCTCACCTCGGGGTAGAAATAACGCAGCTCCAGCTCCGCCTCCAGCAGCGCGCGGGAGCCGCCGTCGAAGCCCTCGAGATCGCGCAGTACGGCGATTTCCTCATCCGCCATGCTTGTCACGCAGATATACTCCCCCGGCGAGCTGAGGGGCAGCGCCCGGGTCAGCTGCACGCGGCAGTAGTCCCTGCCCTCAAATTCCAGCGCCAAAAAGCCCTGGGGATTACGGTAAAACCGGCATTCCCCCGGCGCGGTAAAAGCCGTACTGAGCGCCTGTTCCTCTTGAATTTCTATTTTTTCAGGCGTTTCGATTGCCATGATATTCCCTCCGTTTTTCGTTTGTTTCTATCAATTTTTCTTTTTATAAGGCAGACATGAAATCGCTCGCGCGATAAATTCCCCCAAGAATTGCTGCGGCAATTCTTCTCCGGAGGGCAAAGCGAAGGCCGCGGAAGCCTCCTTTGAAAGCAAAGGAGGTGCCCCGAAGGGGCGGAGGAATTTTGCGCGCGAGCGCATGTGCCCGGGATCGTTCCGCTTCGCCGCGGGAAAAGAACAGCATATCACTACAATTGTCTAAAAGAGCCTTGTTTTTTATATCTTTTTATTTATACTCTACCGTCGCTCCACTTTCAAATGTAAACACATGCGGGTCAAGCCCGGGCTCATCGCGGGGCGGGTAATCCGTCGTGAGAATAAAGGCGCCGGTTGACACCGCCTCCTTTGCCCATTCCTCGTCGTGCCAGGGATATGAATTCGCGAATGTTCTTACAAGTATGTTGTCTTTCGTGTGCTGCTCCATGTAATCGGAACCGGAGGACCCGATCATCGCGAAACAGGCGTCGTCCCGGCTTGTGTTTTCATTGTCGCTATACCTCTGCAGGGTGGAAAGGAACAGCCTTGGAGGTCCCTCGGCGGAGGCATGCGCCGCGTAGGCCTCGGTGGTTCCCTCATTATAATGATATATCACAATGATTTTGCCCAGCAGCTCAGACAGCGCGGGATAATCTCCGGCAGAGCGCAGCTGCTTAAAATCCTCATGCTCCGCGAGCATCTCGCCGGGCGTATAGAGGCGGCTCCCCAGCACCCGCGCCGTAAGCGCTTCCAGGGCAAGAACATCTTCTATGCCAAAGCGGTGAAATATTTTCCCGCCCAACAGAGCCGTTATTTTCGGCTCCACCAGAACCGTAATCGGCAGATGATCCGGGTGCGCGTCGCTCCACAGGGCGATTTCTTTCAGGGCCAAGCCAAAATCCGGGCAATTCGACGCGTAATCGACAATCGGGATATGCGCGCAGCGAAAGCCGTCTTTTTCACGCATAACGTCCAGCTCAATGCTGCGAATGCCCTTGTCGAACTGCTCGCTCAGGGGCTCGAAGCCGTAGGACCACTGCCGCCATTCACGCTCCCAGGTGAAGCCAAGGGGCGCGATCAGATATTTCATGAGCTTTTCGGCCGAGGGGTTGTAGGCCTTGTAGCTGTTGTGCGTGGCGAGAAAGCGAAGCTCGTTCAGGCGCGCGCCGTTGGCGGCCGCGGCTTCCAGGTCGAAGCCGGTCATGGCCCGCTCGTCCGCCGGGCTGAAATCGGGCTGGCTGTACCGCGCCGCCAGCACGGCAATATGCTCCAGCTGCGCCCGGGCGGAATCTTTCCTGTCCCGCGCGGAATAAGCAAAAATGGAGACGCCAACACACAGCGCGGCAGCAACGATAACGCCAAGGAGCGACAAAACAACCTTCAGCGCTATCCTGAAAAATTTTTTTCTGAAAAATTTTTTCATGATACTATTCTTTCTATAAATATACTATCTTTCTGTATAGTCTGTCTTTATGTATAGTCTTTACTGTTGTGTCATTATTCAGCGACGCCAAGCCCCGCCAGAGCCTGGTTCTGTATCTGGTAAAGCTTGTAGAATTCGCCTTTTTGCCGGATCAGCTCGGCGAAGCTGCCGCATTCCTTCAGCTCACCCTGCTCAATGACGGCCAGGGTGTCCGCGTCCCGCAGGGTAGACAACCGGTGGGCGATGGCGATGGTCGTGCGGCCCGCCTTGAGCGCCTGCAGCGACTCCTGGATGCTGCGCTCCGTAGCGGTATCCATCGCGGCTGTGGCCTCGTCGAGAATCAGGATTTTCGGGTTCTGCAAAATCGCCCGGGCGATGGACACCCGCTGGCGCTCGCCGCCGGAAAGGTCCTGCCCACCGTTGCCCACCCGGGTTTCGTAGGAATCGGGGAGCTTCATGATGAAGTCGTGGGCCGCCGCCGCCTTGGCCGCCGCCATCACCTCAGAAAGGGCCGCCTCCGGCTTCGCGTAGCGGATATTGTCCATGATCGTGCCGCTGAACAGGTAGATATCCTGGGACACGAGGCCGATATTGCGCCGCAGCAGGCCCAGGGGCAGGTCCTTGACATCCACGCCGTCGATGCGGATCACGCCCGCCTTGACGTCATACAGCCGCGAGATCAAATTGGCGAGGGTGGTTTTGCCCGCGCCGGTTTTGCCCACAATGCCCAGCATCTTGCCCGGCTCAATTCTCAGGCTCAGTTTTTTGATGATGGGCCGGGCTGGCTCGTATTCGAATTCCAGCTCCGAAAGCTCCACCGCGCCGCGGAATTCCTCCAGTGCCACCGGGTTTTCCCGCTCCTCTATTTCCGGCTCGGCATCCACGATCTCAAACACCCGCTGCGCGGCGTCCACACAGCGCGCCCACCAGTTGAACACCTGGGACAAAAACTCGATGGGCCCCTGGATCATCGTCAGGTACACCGTGTAGGTGAGCAGGCTGCCGATGCTCATTTCGCCGCCCAGCACCTGGCCGCCGCCCAGCACCAGAACGATGGTGGTCAGCACGTAAATCACCCCTGCCAGCAGCGGAAAGAGAGTGCTTTCTTTGTTGTCCAGGGCAATTTCGGCGTCACGCTGCCCCGCGCTCACCGCGCCGAAGCGGTCAAGCTCCGCCCCTTCCTGAGAAAAGGCCTTGATCACCCGCTGGCCGTTGATGTTGTCGCTCACCATGGAGCTCAGCCGCGCGCCCGCGGCCCAGCGGCGGTGGTGCAGGCGGCGGAAGACCTTGTCGCCCGTGAAGGCCACCAAAATCAAAATCGGTATCACCAAAAAAACGATGCTCGTCAGCCGCCAACTAAGATAAAACATCATGCCGAAGGAGCCCAGGAGCATCACCACGTTCAGCGTGATGAAGGGCAGGCCGTCGATGAAAAACCAGTAGATCGCCTCGGCGTCCTTGGTCACGCGTTCCATGAGCTGCCCGGTCTGTTTGGAGGAGTAAAAGCCCACCGAAAGCCGCTGCATCGCGGTGAAAATACGCAGCTTGATATCATAGATCACCCGGGGCATAATGCCCGCGCTGATAAAATCGTAAGAGGATTTCAACGCCATATCCAGCAGGCGCATGCCGATGATAGCCAGCACGAGCCAGCCCAGCATGGCAAAGCGCTCCTCCATGGAATGGGAATTGTCCTCGTTGAGCACTTTGTCAAAGAGCGTCTTCGTGCTCACGGTGGGCAGTGCCACCATAAAGCCCGTTTGCAGCAGCAGCAGGCCCAGGATCACTCCGATCTGCTTCTTGTAGCCGCCGAAAAACTCGAACAGCCTGCGTACGGTGGAGCTTTTTTTGATGCATTTCGGGCAGACCTGTCTGCGATAGGGGTAGCGCTCGCCGCACTTGGGGCAATAGAGCCGCTCGTCGGTGTCCGCCAGCAGGGCCGCCATATCCTTTCCCTCTTTGCAGGCGTTCACGCAGTCGCAAAAGCGCTGCATATCCCCCGTGAGCCCAATGGAGAAGCGCGACAGCGCGATATCCTTCCCCTCTTCGCCTTCGGCGCCGCCCTTGTCCACAAGAATCAAGCGCCCGGTGGCCACATAGCGCTCCACCTTCAGGCGGCCGATGTCCTCCATGGGGATTGCCTGCAGGCTGTCGAGCTCATAGCTCAGCGCGAGCCTTTTATTGCCTTTTTTCTTCGTGACGCGTTCCCGGCCGAAGGCAAGATAAACGCCCTTGGCATCGAAGGCCAGCCAGACCGCGGCATAGTTCCCTTCGGGATCCATATCCCCCGTGGCGCAAAAGAGAAAGTCCCGCGTGGAAAGGCCCCGGGCCTCCAGCAGCGTGAGCACCTCCTCCGGCAGCCGCCAGGAGCGCCGTTTTTTATTTTGGTTCTTGTCTTTGATCTTTTTTTCTTTCATTTTTTTATCTTTTATTTTCTTATCTTTCATCTTTTTTTCTTTTATTTTCTTATCTTTGATTTTCTTGTCTTTCATCTTTTTTTCTTTTATTTTCTTGTCTTTCTTGTCTCTCTTTTCTTTCTCGCGCAAAAGAAACCCTCCCCTGTTTCGAGTTTCGAAAAAATTTAGCACAAAAAACGGGCAGTCGCAACACGACTGCCCGCAATCCGGCTATATTCGGCGGCATTATCCCCGCGGAATCGGAATTTGCGAAAGGCGTCGGGCGCTGCAATGCACGATGGCTGCGTGCGAATTCCACTGCATACGAGTCATGGCCTACGCCCTCCTTTCACAAAAACTACCGCTAAAGAATACCACAGCTGCAATATCTTGTCAAGTCTTTTTTGCTGTCTTTGGAAAAATTTTTTGATCAAATTTACTTGCTAATTTCCGCCTCATAGCAGGAAAAGCATTTGCCCACATGGGCCTTGTCGGGCGCGGGGGTCAGCAGGCTGACAACCGGCACCAGAATCAGGCCGAACAGCATGGTAAACGCCCCGGCGTTGATGGGAGACTGCAGAATCGCCGGGAAAATCGCCTTGGGCAGCACGCCCACGCTGGTGAGGAAATTGGCGGTCATAAACAGCGTGCCAAAGATCATGCTGCACCAGGCGGAGGCCTTGCTGGTGCGTTTCCAGTATAAACCATAAAGGAAGGGCGCCAGGAACGAGCCCGCCAGCGCGCCCCAGGAAACCCCCATCAGCTGCGCGATAAAGACGATATTCTTGTTGAACTGCAAAATGGCAATCAGTGCCGAGATCAGCACGAACAAAACGATCAGCGCCCGGATAATCAGCAGCTGCTTTTTCTCGTTCATCTTCTTGACGACGCCGCCTCTGAAGAAGTCCAGGGTGAGCGTGGAGGCGGAGGTGAGCACCAGCGTGGACAGCGTGGACATGGACGCCGCCAGCACCAGGATGATCACGACGCCGATGAGCAGGTCCGAAAACCCGGAAAGCATTGTGGGCACCACGGAGTCATAAATAACGCTGCCGTCGGGCCGCAGCTCGACCCCTGCCGAAAAGAGGCGGCCGAACCCGCCCAGGAAGTAACAGCCCCCCGCGATGACGATCGCGAAAATTGTGGTGATAAGCGCCCCCTTGGGGATGAGCTTTTCTGATTTGATGGCGTAAAAGCGCTGCACCATGTGCGGCAGGCCCCATGTGCCCAGCGAGGTGAGAATGATCACGCCCAGCAGATTAACCGGGTCAGGGCCAAGGAACGAGGCAAACACGCCGGGTGCCGTTGCTCCGGCGGCGTCGGGTACGCGGGCCAGGGCGTCCAAAGAGGGCATCAGCCCGCCGTTCACCTTGAGCACCGCGGCGATGACCACGACAATGCCGATCAGCATCACAATGCCTTGAATAAAATCGTTGACGACGGTGGCCACATAACCGCCCGCGATGACATAAATCCCTGTTAAAACGGCCATAATCACAATGCAGACCCAGAAATCGACGCCGAAGGCCATGGAAAACAGCCGGGAAAGCCCGTTATAGAGAGAGGCTGTGTAGGGAATCATGAAAACAAAGATAATAGCTGAAGCGAGCATCTTCAAGGCCCTCGAGTCATACCGTGACTCGAAGAACTCGGGCATGGTCGCGCTGCCCAGGTGCTGCGTCATGATCCGGGTGCGGCGGCCAAAGATCATCCAGGACAGCAGCGCGCCGATCAGGGCGTTGCCCAGGCCGATCCAGGTGGCTGAAACGCCGAAGCGCCAGCCAAACTGCCCCGCGTAGCCGACGAACACCACGGCGGAAAAGTATGTCGCGCCGTAGGAAAAGGCCGTCAGCCAGGGGCCGACGGAGCGCCCGCCCAGCACGAAGGAATTGACATCGGCTGCGTGCTTGCGGCAATAGAGCCCAACACCTACCGTAACCGCGAAAAAGACAACCAGCAGCAGAACCTTGATGAACATGTGAATCCTCCCTTAAGATTAGTTGTTCGCCAGAATACAAGCGCACTGCTTAAAAGCAGTTGCGTGCCCAGTGGGGATTTGACATTTTACAACTTGTACATTCTACCACGCGCGGCGAAAAAAAGCAAGCGCGAATTCTCCTTTTTTTTACAAAGCCCTGTCCCGCGAAAAAAAGATTGACACACTCCGCCAAATCCTCTATAATAAAAAAGTGCAAAGGGCTGTTGCGTACAAGCCCTTTCCTTTATTTGCGGCAGGGAGGTATTTTCGGCATGGCTGTGAAAGGCGCGAAAAAGTATATTTTTGTCACCGGGGGCGTGGTCTCCGGCCTGGGCAAGGGAATCACCGCGGCGTCGCTGGGGCGGCTGCTGAAGGCGCGGGGGATGAAGGTGACCATGCAGAAGCTGGACCCCTACATCAACATCGACCCTGGCACCATGAGCCCGCTGCAGCACGGCGAGGTGTTCGTCACCGACGACGGCACCGAAACCGACCTGGATCTGGGGCATTACGAGCGCTTCATCGACGAGGCCCTCAACGTCAACTCCAACATTACCACCGGCAAGGTCTATTGGAACGTGCTCACCAAGGAGCGCCGGGGCGAATATCTGGGCGAAACCGTGCAGGTGATCCCCCACATCACTGATGAGATCAAGTCCCGGATTTACAACGCGGCGGATCTCACGGATTCCGACGTGAATATTGTGGAAATCGGCGGCACGGTGGGCGACATGGAGGGCCAGCCCTTTCTGGAATCCATCCGCCAGGTTTCCCGGGACAAGGGCAGCGAAAACTGCCTGTTTATCCACGTGACCTTTCTGCCCTTCGTACCGGGCTCCGACGAATATAAGACCAAGCCCACGCAGCACTCCGTGAAGGAGCTGCTGTCCATCGGGATCCAGCCGGACATTCTTGTGTGCCGCTGCGACACCCCCATGCAGCCCGACATGCGGCGCAAGATTGCCCTGTTCTGCAACGTCACCGCCGAATGCGTCGTTGACAACGTAACCGTCAGCACCCTCTATGAGGCCCCGCTGATGCTGGAGCGCAGCCATTTGGCGGATATCGTCTGCAAAAAGCTTGGGCTGCCCTGCAGCGCGCCCGACCTTGCCGAATGGGAGGAGATGGTGCGGGGCATCCACGCCTGCAAAAAAGAGGAGGATGAGGTCCGCATCGGCCTGGTGGGCAAGTACGTCAAGCTTCACGACGCCTATCTTTCCGTGGCGGAATCCCTGTTTCACGGGGGCATCGCCAACCGCGCGAAGGTCACCATTGCGTGGATCGACTCCGAGGAGCTGGAGAAAAGCGATTCCGCGCGGCTGGAGGCACGGCTTTCGGGCCTGGACGGCATCCTGATCCCCGGCGGCTTCGGGCAGCGCGGCACGGAGGGCAAAATCGCGGCTATCCGCTATGCCCGGGAAAACCGCGTCCCCCTGCTGGGCATCTGCCTGGGCATGCAGCTGGCTGTGATTGAGTTTGCCCGCGGCGTGCTGGATCTTCCGGACGCCTGCTCGGGCGAATTCTCCCCCAACGCCGTCCACAAGGTCATCGACATCATGGAGTACCAAAAGACCGTGATTGATCTGGGCGGCACCATGCGGCTTGGAAAGTATCCCTGCAACGTGGCGGAGGGCAGCAAGCTGTTCGAGGCCTACGGGCAGACCAGCATCAGCGAACGCCACCGCCACCGCTTCGAGTTCAACAACAATTACCGCGAGGCCTTCATCAGCCACGGCATGCGACTGACCGGCCTTTCCCCCGACAGCATGCTGGTGGAGGCCATTGAGCTGGCGGATCACCCCTGGTTCGTGGCGGTGCAGTTCCATCCGGAGTTCCAGTCCCGGCCCAACCGGCCCCATCCGCTGTTCCGGGAATTTGTGAAGGCCGCGCTTGTGAAGGCCGCGAAGAAAGAAGAGAAAAAAGAAGAGAAAAAAGAAGAGAAGAAAAAGACGAAAGCTTGACATCTCTTCCAAAAAAAGATATCATTTTAAAGTTGCAGTTTATTTTGGAAAAGCTGCTGTTATATTGAGAAATATATTTGAGAAAAGGGAGCGCAGTCCATGAAGCCTGTCGTGGCCATCGTCGGCCGCCCCAACGTGGGCAAATCGACGCTGTTCAATAAGCTCACCGGCACGCGGCGGGCCATTGTGGATGATACCCCCGGCGTGACCCGCGACCGCCTCTACGGCGACTGCGAATGGCTCGGCCGCGTCTTCCTCCTGGTGGATACCGGCGGCATTGAGCCCTTTTCCGACGACGAGATTCTCACGCAAATGCGGCGGCAGGCTCAAATCGCCATCGAAAACGCGGACGCGATCCTCTTTGTGACAGACCTGCGCTGCGGCGTAACGGCCAATGACGAGGAGGTCGCCGCCATGCTGCTCAAAAGCGGCAAGCCCGTGGTGCTGTGCGTGAACAAATGCGACAGCGTGGGGGAAAATCCCCCGGAATTCTATGAGTTTTATAACCTCGGGCTGGGGGATCCCATGCCGGTTTCCTCCGTGCACGGCCACGGCACCGGCGATCTGCTCGACGAGCTCCTTGGGCACCTCCCCGCCGACCCGGAGGAGCCCGGGGACGACGACGTGGTGCGCGTGGCGATCATCGGCAAGCCCAACGCGGGCAAATCCTCCCTGGTGAACCGTCTCGCGGGGGAGGAGCGCGTGATCGTCTCCGAAATCGCGGGAACGACCAGAGACGCCACGGACACCTTTATTGAGAACGGGCACGGCAAATTCCTGTTCATCGACACCGCGGGGCTGCGGCGCAAAAGCCGCGTGGACGAGCGCATTGAAAAATACGCCGTGCTCCGGGCCAGAATGGCCGTGGAGCGGGCGCATGTCTGTGTGATCATGATCGACGCCGCGGAGGGCTTCACCGAGCAGGACAGCAAGGTAGCCGGCATCGCCCACGAGCAGGGCAAGGGCTGCGTCATCGCGGTGAACAAGTGGGATATCGTGGAAAAAGACGGCAAGACCATGGACAATATGCGAAAAGACCTCATGCGGGACTTCGCGTTCATGTCCTACGCGCCGATTGTCTTCATCTCGGCCAAGACGGGCCAGCGCGTGGAGCGGCTCTACGAGCTCATCCGCTTCGTGGACGGGCAGAACGCCATGCGCATCTCCACGGGCAAGCTCAACGAGGTTCTGGCCGACGCCACGGCAAGAGTGCAGCCGCCGACGGATAAAGGCAGGCGGCTGAAGATTTATTATATCACCCAGGCGAGCACCCGCCCGCCTACCTTTGTGTGCTTTGTTAACCGCAAGGAGCTGTTTCATTACAGCTACCAGCGGTATTTGGATAATCAGATTCGGGCGGTGTTTGGGCTGGAGGGCACGCCGACAAGAATGATTATCCGTGAAAGAGGGGAATCATGACCATTCTCGGCATCGACTCCGGCTACGCCATCGTGGGCACGGGCACTGTGGAATACCACGGCAGCAGGTTCCGCCTGATTGAAACGAAGGCCGTGACAACGCGGGCCAAAACGCCCTTCGACCAACGCCTGCGGGAAATTTATGACGGCGTTTCGGCGCTCATCCAGCGGCATAAGCCCGCCGCCATGGCCATTGAGAAGCTCTTCTTCAACACGAACACCACCACGGCCATTGATGTGGCGCAGGCCCGGGGGGTGATCCTCCTCGCGGCGGCCCAGGCGAATGTGCCGGTGCACGAATACACTCCCCTGCAGGTCAAGCAGAGCGTCGTTGGCTACGGCCGGGCGGAGAAGCACCAGGTGCAGGAGATGACGCGGCTGCTGCTGAATTTATCGGCCTGCCCCAAGCCCGACGACGTGGCGGACGCGCTGGCGATCGCGATCTGCCATTGTCATTCTGCGGGATCAATGATGCGGTTTTTACGATAATATTTTGGTTAGCTTTATTTGGAAATTGCGAATTGCAAATTTGGAGAAGCCATGTTTTATAGTATCACCGGCAAGATCGTACATATGGAGGAGTCCATGCTCGCGCTGGATTGCGGGGGCGTGGCTTTCGCGTGCATGACCACCGCCAACACCCTGCGGGAGCTGGATCCGGGCGAACACGCGACGCTGTTCACCTATATGAACGTGCGCGAGGACGCCATTGAGCTATTCGGCTTCGCGCAGCCGGCGGAGCTGAGCTGCTTCAAGCAGCTGATCTCCGTCACGGGCGTAGGTCCCAAGGCGGCGCTGTCGGTGCTTTCGGCCTTTTCGCCGGAGCAGCTGGCTTTTTACGTGGCGGGCGGCGACGCGAAGAGCATCACCCGGGCCCAGGGTGTGGGGCCCAAGCTGGCCCAGCGGATTGTATTGGAGCTCAAGGACAAGCTGCAGCCCTATCAGGGGGCCGCGTTCGCGGAGCGGGAGCCGGGCGCCGGCAGCGCAGGCCTCCGCCTGCCGGACAGCGAGGCCCTGGCGGCGCTGATAGCCCTTGGATATCAGCAGGGCGAGGCGTCGATGGCCCTGCAGGGCATTGACGGCGGCGCTTCCACGCAGGAGCAGATCAGGCTGGCGCTGCGAAAATTGGCGCGGGAGGGAAGATAGCATATGGAAGACGAACGCGTCGCCTCCCCGGAGCTGACCCAGCTGGATCATGACATTGAGCTGTCTCTGCGGCCAAAAACGCTTGGCGAGTATATCGGCCAGGAAAAAGCAAAGCGGAATCTGGCCGTTTATATTGAGGCGGCGCGGGGACGGGGCGAGGCCCTGGACCACGTGCTGCTCTACGGCCCGCCCGGCCTGGGCAAGACGACCCTGGCGGGCATCATCGCCCACGAGATGGGCGTGAGCTTTCGCGTAACCTCCGGCCCGGCGATCGAAAAGCCCGGCGATCTCGCGGCGCTGCTGACCAACCTGGGCGAGGGCGACGTGCTCTTCATCGACGAGATCCACCGCCTTTCCCGCGCGGTGGAGGAGGTGCTCTACCCCGCGATGGAGGACAACGTGCTGGATATCATTATCGGCAAGGGCCCCTCCGCGCGGTCGATCCGTTTGGATTTGCCCCGCTTTACCCTGGTGGGGGCCACCACCCGGGCCGGGCAGCTGAGCGCGCCGCTGCGGGACCGCTTCGGGGTCATTCTGCGGCTGGAGCTCTACACCCCGGAGCAGCTGGGGACAATCGTGCGCCGCAGCGCTGGGATTCTGGACATCGGCATCGACCGGGAGGGGGCGCTGGAGCTGGCCTCCCGCTCCAGGGGAACGCCCCGCATCGCCAACCGTCTGCTCAAGCGCGCCCGAGATTTCGCCCAGGTGCTCGGCAGCGGCACCATCACCTGCGAAAGCGCCCAGACCGCCCTGCGCAGCATGGATATCGACGAGCTGGGCCTTGATCTGATTGACAGGCGGCTGCTTCAGGTAATGATCGAGCACTACAGCGGCGGCCCCGTTGGCGTGGAGACCCTGGCCGCCGCCATCGGCGAGGAAAGCGTTACCATCGAGGACGTCTACGAGCCCTATCTTATGCAGATCGGCTTTCTGGGCAGAACGCCCCGGGGAAGGGTGGCGACGCCCGCGGCGTATCATCATCTGGGCATTCGAATGCCGCAAACGGACAATTGCCAATTGGCTTTTGAATAGGAAAGGGGAAACAGACATGGGTAAACTGCGCGACACAATTGAGAAGATCAAGGAAAACGACCGACAGCCGGAAAACATGAAATCAAAGGAGTACCTCGGGTTTGCGCTGGGGCGGTTTTGCTTTGAGTCCATCAAAAAAATGTACGAAGGGTACATCCATCCATACTACCTTTCCCTGGGGGTTAGCTCCACAAAGGCTGGCGCGGCTATCATGGTTCAAAAGGCCTATGACGCCGTGAACGACCCGGTTATTGCCGCTGTGATTGACAACCGCAAAGATATCAGCAAGGGCCGCTTTAAGCCTTTTATCGCGCCATTCATTCCCTTTCTTGTGGTTACATCTATTTTGATGTTCTTGATTCCAGGCTTCGAAAGCGCTTCAGCCATTCTCGCCTGGGGCTTCATGACCTACGTGATCTGGTCCACACTCAACACCATCGCGAGCGTTTCCTTCGAAGCCATCAGTACAGTTTTAAGCGCTGACCCGGATGAACGCAACCGCTACACCACCATCGGCAATATTGGTTTTACGCTTGCCGGGGCTCTGCCGGGGCTCATCCCCGCCGCTTACGGTTACTTCGTCGATACGCGCGGATGGTCCCAGGCGAATTACTATACTATGTGCGCGGTTTTGTTTTCGGTGATGGGCGGAGTCGCCGGTATTTTCACCAAAAATCTGAAGGAGCGTATTTTCCCCGAGCAAAAAAAGGAAAGCATCAAAGAAAGCTTTAAGCTGCTTTTTCAAAATAAGGAATTGCTCATCCTTTGGAGCACCGATATTCCCCAGGTCATCTCTTCCGCGGCAGGGCCGACCAGCTGGCAGTATTACGTTCACTGCATCGGCAATCCGCTTTGGCAAACGATTCAATGGATGATTTGCGGCATTCCACAGGCTGTGGTGCAGCCGCTCGCGCCATTCTTCATCAAGCGTTACCGCCCCAGCCGCATCATCATGGCTACCAGCATTCTGAACGGCCTGAGCTTTCTGGTGCTCTACCCCCTGACCAAGCATTTCGGGTATAACTCATGGCAAGGCATCGTGTTCCTCTTGATTTTCGCAAGCCTTGGCTTTATTCCCTCCGGCATTGTGGGCATCGCCAAGCGTATTCTGCAGATAAACACCTTCGACTACGTCGCCGCCAAAACCGGCAAGCGCGCTGAAGCCACCTCCCTCGCGCTGACCGGCACCCTGAGCAAGCTGTTATGGGCTTTCGCATCCTTTTTGGGCGGCATCGCGCTTGATTACGTCGGATTTATCCCCGGCGACAACATCCCGCAATCGGATGTGACCAAGGCCGGGCTGCTTTTCGTTTTCACAATGCTCCCCGCCATCGGCAGCCTTCTCTCCATCATTCCCCTGTTCTTCTTCAAGCTGGAGGGCCGGGAATTCGAGCGCCGCATGGCGGAGCTTGCCGCGCGCGGCAGCGTGATGGCCGAAATTGAGACCGAGCTGGAATAAAACGCCGCATTCTTACTTGTGCTTGGTTTTTGCCTGGACCAAAATAGATTTCCCGGGAGGAACAGGATGGGCCGCTTATTCGGAACCGACGGCGCACGGGGCGTCGCCAACACGGAGCTCAGCTGCGAGCTCGCCATGCGCATTGGCAGAGCCTTCGCCATGACAATACTTGCGAATCGCGAATTGCGCATCGCGGATTTTGATTTAAAGGACCGGCCAAGGGTCCTGATCGGCATGGATACCCGGGCCTCCTCCCCCATGCTGGCCAGCGCTCTGGCCGCGGGCCTCAACTCCGCGGGCGTGGACGCGATTCTGGCGGGCGTGGTGCCTACCCCGGCGGTGGCCTGCCTCGTGCCGCGGCTGCGCTGCGCGGGCGGCGCCATGGTCTCGGCCTCCCATAACCCCTGCGAATACAACGGCATCAAGCTTTTCCAGGCCAACGGGCGCAAGCTCCCGGATGCCCTGGAGGAGCGCCTGGAGGCCATCATCCTGGATGAGACGGAGCCCCCGCCCATGGTCATCGGCGGGCAGGTCGGGCGCACGGAGACAGCTCCGGGCCTCATCGCCCAATATGAAGCCCATCTCCTTTCCACCGTGCCGGAAAATCTGGGCGAAGCGTTAAAAGCGCAGGGGCTGCGGCGCATTGCGCTGGACTGCGCCAACGGCTCCGCCAGCGCCACCGCGCCGGAGCTCTTCCGGCGTCTGGGCTTTGACTGCGAGATTCTCGCGGCGGAGCCGGACGGCGTGAACATCAACGACGGCTGCGGCTCCACCCATGTGGAACGGCTGCGGGAATACGTGCGCGCCAACGGCCTGGACGCGGGCTTCGCCTTCGACGGCGACGCCGACCGCCTGCTGGCGGTGGACGAGACCGGCGCGCTGGTGGACGGCGACAGAATCATCGCCATCTGCGCCGGGCAGTGGCAGCGCGAGGGCAGGCTCCGGCACAACGCCGCCGTGGTCACCGTGATGAGCAATCTCGGTTTTCACGCCTTTTGCCGGGAGCGGGGCATCCGCTGCGAGGTGACCACCGTAGGGGACCGTTATGTGCTGGAAGCCATGACAGAGCACGGTTATTGCCTGGGCGGCGAGCAGTCGGGGCACATTATCTTTCTGGATTTCGCCTCTACCGGCGACGGCCAGCTCACGGCCCTGCAGCTGCTGGAGGTCATGCGCAAAACAGCGCAGCCCCTTTCCGCCCTGGCAAACCAGATGGAGCTCTACCCCCAGGTGATGATCAATGTGCGCGTATCGAACCTGGGCAAGCTGCGCTGCTCGTCAGATGAGGAAATTCGCGGCGCCGTTGCCCACGCGGAGCGCGAGCTGGGCGCGGAGGGCCGCGTGCTGGTGCGGGTCTCCGGCACGGAGCCCCTTGTCCGCGTGATGCTCGAGGGCAAAAACGCCGCGCGGATTCAAACCCTGGCGGAGGAAATTGCCGAAGTCGTAAGAGAAAGACTATTATAATATGCGAATCGCAACCCAGTGGAAAGATTACACCTTGCTGGACTGCTCCGGCGGCGAACGCCTGGAGCGCTGGGGCGAGGTGATTTTGATCCGGCCGGATCCGCAGGTGATCTGGAAGGGCGAAAAAAAACACCCCCTTTGGAGCGAAGCCCACGCGCGGTATATCCGCTCCTCCTCCGGCGGCGGGCATTGGGAAACGCCCGGCAAGGCCATGCCGGAGGAATGGACCATCCGCTATGGCGAACTGGCGTTTCTCGTGAAGCCCATGGGCTTCAAGCACACAGGGCTCTTCCCCGAGCAGGCGGCAAACTGGCTTTTATTGGACGAAACAATTCGAAACGAGGACAAAGGCGCGAAGCGGCGAGCCGCACCGCGGGTGCTGAACCTGTTCGCATATACCGGAGGCGCCACGCTGGCCTGTCTGGCGGCCGGGGCGCATGTCACCCACGTGGACGCCGCCAAGGGCATGGTGGACCGGGCACGCAATAACGCGCGGCTGTCCGGATTGGAGCACCGGCCCGCGCGCTGGATCGTGGACGATTGCATGAAATTCGTGCGGCGGGAAATCCGCCGGGGAAACCGCTACGACATCATTTTGCTGGACCCGCCCTCCTATGGCCGGGGGCCCGGGGGCGAGGTCTGGAAGCTGGAAACGGAGCTCCACGGCTTCATTGAGCTGTGCGGCCAGCTGCTCGGCGACGACGCGTCGCTGCTGATGCTCAACGCTTATTCGGCGGAGCTTTCGCCGTCTGTAATGCAATATTTGCTGGCAAGCGCTCTTGTGCCGCGGTTGGGCGGACAGGCTGCCTGCGACGAAATCGGCCTGCCGGTGGAATCGACAGGGCTTGCGCTGCCCTGCGGGAGCACCGCGATATGGTCACGGGATTAACGGATCGGAGATATCAATTGCAGCCAATCATCGAATTCGAAAACGTCAGCTTCAGCTATTCCGGCGAGGAGGGCGAAGCTTTTGAGCCCGCGCTGCGGGAGCTCTCCTTTGCCGTGGGGCGGGGGGAGTTTGTCGTCATCCTGGGGCACAACGGATCGGGAAAATCCACCGCGGCCAAGCTGTGCAACGGCCTTCTGGTTCCCCGTGAGGGGCGCGTGCTGGTCAATGGCCTCGATACATCGGACGAGGACAAGCTCTTTGAGATCAGGCGCAGGGTGGGCATGGTGTTCCAAAACCCCGACAACCAGATCATCGCGGCGATTGTGGAGGACGACGTGGCCTTCGGGCCCGAAAACCTCTGCGTTCCCCCGGATGAAATCCGCGAACGGGTGGACGGGGCGCTCCGGGCCGTGGGGATGTACGAGCTGCGGGAGGCGGAGCCCCACAAGCTTTCC
>Ga0099364_10002128_pt1 | contig 31876 bp, 32 predicted proteins | sample TergutTh196P3_FD_73070 | JGI IMG/M metagenome (GOLD analysis project Ga0099364, IMG submission 73070) | Microcerotermes parvus P3 segment gut microbial communities from Pointe-Noire, Republic of the Congo - Th196 P3 | ecosystem: Host-associated > Arthropoda: Insects > Digestive system > Gut ... | reverse complement strand
AGTGTTGATATGTGCGGCTGAGAAGAGAGCGCGGCCGTTTCCCACGACGTTTTGGCTGGTCTGCCCCCACTTGGTCCGCGTGGCGGGGATGTTGGAATCCCGAAACGGGGTTGCCTCGATGGAATCCGAGATCATGAAATCCGAATCTGACGCGGGGGGGGGCGATTGGGCGAGATATAACCTGCGTCACGCCGCGCTCAGAATGACTCTTCTGACAAGGGCGCGAAAAGTTTTTCTGTTGCGTTACGAAAGGAGCAAATTCAACGCAATTCGCCGCGGAGGCATTGGGGGAATAGCCGATTTTTCCTGTAGAGTCAAGTGTATTCACCTGCAGTTGGCGTCTTACCTCGGGATGGGATATCATCCGGCATCTGCCTGGATGAGAAGGCATGTTGAGGTTTGGGAGTGCGGCGACGGTTTTTGCGCCGCCGGGTAACATATGCGAGGGAGAGGGATATATCGTGAAAATTGCAGTGATAGCGTTGTTGTCTTTGTTATCGTTGTTGTCGTTTTTTAGCCGCGCCGCTGTTTTGCATGCCGCGTCCAATGAAATATTCACGTTCGATGTCGGAGAATTTAAGGTGAGCATGTTGTCGGAGGTGCAGAGAGAACGCGATCTTGAGATTCTGATCGGCGCGTCGGAGGAGGACATTGCGAAGTTCATCCCCACTGGAGAATACTCGTTCGCAACGGCGGCTTTCCTGATTCAATCTCCCGACGGAGCGTTCTTTGTGGATACCGGCTTCGGACGTGAGGTTCCGCGGCTCATGAAGTCCCTCGGAGTCGAGATGGAGGACATAAAGGCCGTGTTCATAACACACGCTCACGGCGACCACACCGGCGGTCTGCTCGCGGACGAGAGCCCCGCGTTCCCGAACGCGAAAGTGATCGTCCCACAGCTTGAGTATGACTGGTCGGAACAGCTTCGCGAGACCCTCGGGAAATACGATGGTAAATACGAGACGATGACTCCCGGAACAATCGAGTCCGGCGGAGCGGAATTGACGCCGGGTATATATGCCGTGGAGGCATACGGTCACACGCCCGGTCACACGATGTATATGTTTAGTTCCGGAGGCGGGAAGCTGCTGATATGGGGCGACCTGGCGCACGCCATGGCAATCCAGATGCCGCGTCCCCTTGTTACCGTAACGTTTGACGTCGACCCGGCTGCCGCCGGCGCCACAAGGGAAAAAGTTTTGAAATTCGTCTCTGAAAATAAAATCCCAATCGCCGGAATGCACGTGCCGTATCCCGGCATTGGAGATATAGTCCCGGACCCGGATAATCCCGAAGGATACAAATTCGTACCAAAAAATTAGCTGAAAACGACAATATAATTGATCACGACTTGGTATTAATACCAAGGCCAGCCACGCAACCACACGCGGCTGGCCTTTTTTATCACCTTATATTCATCATTCGCGATCCAGCATGGCTTTTACGACTTCAAGCGTGAATTCTTCTTCAACATCGTCCGCCGACGGGCGGCGAGGGTTCATTTTCGAGCCTTCCAGCATTTTTATTATACGCAAAAACTTTGAAAAGTCAAAGCGAGCGAGTCAATCTGCGCCGCGCCGTCCCAGTTCTCCGCGCGGGGCGTCCTCCTGTGCGTTCCGTGTGTGAAGTTTGAGTTATAATTAAAAATAAGGCATAGTGATTTGCATTGCGGAAGGGAATATTTAGGTTGGACAACAAAATTCAATTATTTGAAGATAGACGTATACGTACAGCATGGGACGCCGAAAAAGAGGAATGGCTGTTTGCCATTGTTGACGTAATAGCGGTCTTAACGGAAAGCCCGAATCCGCAGACGTATTGGAGAGTCCTTAAAAAGCGCTTAAAAGATGAGGGCAACCAAAGCGTTACAAATTGTAACGCTTTGAAAATGAAAGCTGCTGACGGCAAAAGGCGGCTTACTGATGTTGCCACAACTGAACAACTTTTGCGTATTATTCAGTCTGTGCCATCACCCAAAGCTGAACCGTTTAAGATGTGGTTGGCGATGGTTGGAAAAGAGAGAATTGACGAAACTATAGACCCCGAATTAACCATAGACCGCGCTCTTGAAACGTATCTGAAAAAAGGTTATTCCCGTGAATGGATTAACCAGCGTCATTATGTTAAGCCGCCATGGCATTTTGTCCTCGGCATTAGGTTTCAGCCGGTATATACAGCATCCGCCGCGCGTAAAGGCGGCGGTTCCGTGGGCGCATATACTGGGCTTTTCCGTCGGGTTTTTCATAGGATTATAGCAGTTTCATCTTATGTGGGCGCTTGTAGCTTTAGTGTTTGACGAGGTTTATAGAGCAATGCCATAGTACACGATTTGCGAAATTGCTATATTACAAAACAGCACGCGGCGGGGTTATGCTTGGTTATCTGAACGATCCCGAACTGACGAAGAATAGTTTCACCGCCGACGGCTGGTTTCGCACCAATGATTTGGGACATTTTGACGAAAACGGCGAACTGCGCATAAAAGGCAGATATGACGATTTAATCGTATTGCCGACGGGCAACAAAGTGAATCCAAACGAAATAGAGCCGCTGTTTCTTAAAGCGTTAAAACATTCATGCTCGGAATGTGCCGTCGCGCAATATCCAAACACGAGCAAGCAGCAGCTGCTTGCCGTATCTAAGGAACCCGGCGATTTGCCCCGCGCCGCGATTTCGGAAGTCAACCGGCATCTGCCGAAATACAGCCGTGCGTCGTATGTCTGCGTCACGGATACTCAATTGCCGAGAGGCTCGAAAGGCCAGCTCATACGAAAAAAACTGCTGGACGGCATTGACTTGAGCAGGGCGGTTGATTGGCGGCTCACGCTAAATGGCCCTTACGATGGTTATCCGGTACGTCAGGTGCGTCAAGATGGCTAATGACGTTGGTGTTGTCGCGGTAGAGTTTCAGTTTTTCCAAAAGTGTTTCACCACGTTGTATCCTATATTCTTCCCGTCAAATATGCCGAAATTATCGAGGCAATTGACGCGGGGACTGAATTGACTTAGAATCTCTCCCTTAGAGGGGGGTGACTGGCATTGGAGGAGGTTAGCGTCAATTTCGATGAGTGTATAGGTTGCGGCGTCTGCATGCAGGTTTGTCCCGAAGTATTTGGACTCGACGAAGAGTCGGGCAAAGTTGTGTTGTTGAATTACGAGCAGTCGAACGATAATTCGGGTCTTGTGAAAGAAGCCGCGGATAGTTGTCCTATCGGTTGCGTAAACGCATGAAGGTGTGATAAAATTTCAACTTGCGCGGGCCTATAGCTCAATTGGTCAGAGCCACCGGCTCATAACCGGAAGGTTCCAGGTTCGATTCCTGGTAGGCCCACCAGATAGTAAATACACAAATTTCCATAGAACACTAAAACCCTCGCTGCGGCGGGGTTTTTTGTGTTTTTAATTTAACCCTGTTATAAGTGTTTGAGGAGGGGTTAAGACCTTACTCACCGAGGACATAATAAAACGGGAACGGACATATTAAAGTGTCTGTTCCCGTTGACTTTATATGACTTTCTACTTAAACTCTTTTGACGCCGCTTAAGGCTATAATCAATGGTTCCTTAAATTCAACGCCTAAGCTTTGACACGAAGTCGCCCATTCTTGTCAGGCCCTCTTTGATCTCGCTTATCGGGCGGCAGTACGTCATCCTCAGGTAGCCGTCCTCCACTCCGAACGGTTGTCCCGGGACCGTCGATACGCCGGTCTCCGAGAGCAGTCTGGAGCAGAATTCAATCGAAGGAACACCCAAGCCCTTGATATCCGGGAAAACGTAGAAGGCTCCATTCGGTATCGGCACGTTTATGCCCTCTATCTTGGAGAGCATCCCGACCATCAGGTCGCGGCGGGCCTTGTACTCGGCGATCATCCTTTCGACATCGGGCCCGGCCGAGCGGAGCGCCTCGGCGGCGCCCGCCTGCGCGAAGGAGGTGGCGCACGACACAATCCCCTGGTGGCACTTCATCACGAACGGCAGCGTCTCCGCCGGTATTACAAGCCACCCGACGCGCCAGCCGGTCATCGAAAAAGTTTTCGACACCGACGATAACGTGAACGTGCGTTCCCTCATTCCCGGGAGCGACGCGATGCTTATGTGCGGCGTGCTCTCGTCGTAGGCGAATTTCTCGTAACTCTCGTCGGATATGACCATCAGATCGCGGGATTTCGCCAGCCCGGCTACCGCCTCCAGTTCGGAACGCGTGGATGTGGCTCCGGTAGGGTTGTTCGGGGAGTTGAGCAATATTATTCTTGTCTCTGGGGTTATGGCGCGTTCGATATCTTCCGGGCAGGGCCTGAATCCGTTCTCGATTTTGCAGGGGACGGCACGGATAACTCCGCCCGGCATCCTGATGAGGTCTTCGTATACGGGGAAGTACGGAGACGGCACTATGACCTCGTCCCCGGGATTGAGCAGAGTCATCATAATGGTGGCGATGGCCTCCATCGCGCCGACCGTAACAACCACCTCGCGGTTGGGGTCCACGTCGATGCCGGCGTCGCGCTTGAACTTGGCCGCGATCTCGTTCCTCAGTTCAGGGGTTCCCGACATGTCGGTGTAGTGAACGTCGCCTGATTCGATAGCCCGTATCGCCGCCTTCTTCGCACACTCCGGGGAGTCGAAGTCGGGACGCCCTATCTCCAGGTGTATAACGCTTCGCCCGGCCCGTTCCATCTCATCGGTTTTAGCCGAAATCTCGCGGATCCCACCGCCAAAGTTGGCGTTTTTCATCCATTCAACCGGCAATCCGTAGTTCATCGTTTAAACCTCCTGTATTATTAAAATATTGAAAATTATTTTACCCGCTCACCTTCCCGGTCATTTCGCTGATCACGAGTTTAGCGACCCATACGGCTTTCGCGCCCGCTTCATCAAGGTCCTCGTGGGGGCCGTCGTATTGGCGCATCAGAATCGCAAGCGCTCGGTTTTTCTCCGCAAGGTCGGTTATTTCATTTATTTCACCGAAACCGGTGACGCTTCTGTACTTGCTCGAAAAGTTCGCTCCCACCGCGTCGCGTATTACCTCGGCGCCCAGGGTCACGTTGAACGACGCCCTTGGGTTAGCCGCGATCATGTCATTTTTCAAACCCTTTGCCGCTCCGTGGATGTATATCACGCCATCCTCGTAACCGTAGCCAATCGGCAGGACGTATGGATCTCCCTCGGGGCTCGCTAACGCGAGGCAGATCATCTGTCCTTCCCGCAGCGCCTCCTCCATCCATGTCCTGTCTGTTACGAGTTTCTTCTTATTGCGCATCTCCGGCTTGTTCAGCAATGAAATCCCCTCGTTCCATTTTAAGAGAAATCTTTATATATAAATTATAAGGCCACGTCAGGAGATTATCGCAAAAATAAACATTCGGAATACTACAGTTTCAACGGAATCCGCGCCACCAGTATCAGCGCGTCCTCGCCGTTGGCGTAATAACCCTTCATCCTTGATGAGTAGACAAATCCTAAAGACGCGTAAAAATTGCGGGCTATCAGATTGGAGGATCGCACCTCCAGGCACATCCTTTTGCAGTCCCACTCGCGGGATATTTCGTCAAATCCGGCCATAAGCTGCAAAGCGATGCCGTGCTGCCTGTATTCGGGAAGCACGGCGATATTCATCAGATGGGAGGAGTCGCCCTCCAGTCCCAAAACCCCATAGCCCACTATCGCTTCTTTCACGATGGCTTTGAGGTACACCGACGTACTGGGTCCATTGAGATCGGAGATGATGAGGTGTTCCTCCCACGGTATGTCGAAACACACCGCCTCTATAGCGACAAGGGATTTAACGTCCTCGGGGACGCAGAAATCGATGTCGACAATCTGCATTTAGAAATCGTAATCGGGCCATTCGGCAAGAGTGATGAACTTCACGCCCGATTCATGGTTTTCGTTAACAAATTCGCCCGCGAAATCCTCCAAAAACGCGACCGTCTCGGGTCTCAGGTGGCAGATGACCGCGATTGTCCCCTTGCGGTGGGCCAATCTCAGGGCTTCCCCCATCCGGGACGCTATCTTGTCCCGATCCGCTTCGCCGTCCAGGAAAAGCGAATTGCTAACCGCGCGGAGCCCGTGTTTCACAGCGGAATCATAGGCAACGCTGCGCGGAGACGTCCGGCTGTCGAAAAAAAATAGATTCCGCTCCGAGATTACCTCCATCACCGCGTCCATTAAGTCGCGGTCGGATGTGGCTTTCGAGCCTCTGTGATTGTTGATGCCGAAAGCGCCTTCCAGCGAGTCGAGAACCGGAACAAGGGTTTCTCTCACCTCGTCGCGGGACATTCCCGTCCCGATAAGGTAAGGGCCGCGCTGCCCCGCTTTGCCCGGCAAATCGACCTCCGCCTGCATCGGAACATGTATCATATAAGGCGCTCCCGCCTCGCGCAGCATTTCGGCGGTTTCCGAGCTGTATCTAAGGTAGGGGAGTATCGCCCACGTCATCGGCACGTCGGATGACAAAACCCTGCGCGCCATGCTCATATCCGCGCCGCAGTCGTCAATCACAATGGCTATCTTTGGGCTTGCGTCAGTCGGACTTGCGTTCTCCTTGCGCGCTTCGATGCGTTTATCGCCGGACGTGACGGATACACTTACTTTCTCCAGTATTTTCGGCAAATCCTCGGATAAAGTAAGCAGGGCCGCGCTCACAGCCGCCGAAAACAGGGCGGTGAGCAGCGACGCCACCGCGTATGCACGCCGCGGTTTACTACGGGGCGGCGAGGAGAACATTGTTCATGACGCCGATAGCTTTCTGCAACTGCACGTCTTCCGACGTGACCAACACCGGTTCTCCCTCAACGACATAGTCGGGAATGAGGCCCTTATGATCAATTATATTTCCGGACGGCGTGGCGTACCTCGCTATCGTTATGTACATCCCGGCCCTTTCCGGCAGAGGGAATAGCGACTGTATGGACCCCTTGCCGTAACTTTTTGTGCCTACCAGCGGACCCCTCTTATGATCCTGCACAGCCCCGGCAACTATCTCGGAGGAACTGGCGCTTCCCTCATTTATCAGGACGACCAGCGGAAGGTCCGTCGCCCGGCCCCGGTCGGCATATAAAGAATCGTCAAACCTGACCTCGCGGCCCTTGAGGCTGACAATCAGGTCTCCGTCTATAAACAGCGACGCAACGTCAACCGCCACGTTCAAAAGCCCTCCGGGGTTGTTCCGCATGTCGAGGACAATGCCGGACGCGTCCGAGTCTGTGGCTGTGTCTATAGCGTCGCGCAATTCGGCGGCGGTTTTCAGGTGAAAGTTGTTCAGTTTTATGTACGCGATATCATCAATCATCTCCGAGCGGACAGTCCTGATGTTGATGATCTCCCTGGTCAAAGAGAACGACAGCATTTCGTCCTCCCCCGTGCGCCGGACCCATATCGTGACGTCCGTATTCGGGGTTCCTTTAAGCAGACGCGCGACATCGCTCTGATTCATGCCGATTACGACCTTGTCGTCGATTTTCACTATTTCGTCGAGCGGCTTCAATCCGGCGTTGAACGCGGGAGTATCCTCCATGGGGCTTATAACGAGTACCTTTCCGTCGCGGCCGCCGATGTACATTCCCACTCCCCCGTATTCGCCCTCCATCTCGGTGCCCTCATCCCTGAGCTGCTCAGGATCGACAAACCTCGTGTAAGGGTCGTCAACCGCGTCGATCATCCCCTTGAGGGAGCCGTAGAAGTATTTCTGTTCATCGGGCAATTTATCCTCGTCGACAAAAAAAGCATCGAGATTGTTCCTGACCTGTCTCATGGTCATCAAATTGCGCTGGGAGAACGGCAGAAGCCGCGACCACTCGCTGCCGGAATCAGAGGCGCCCGCGGCGATTATCGCCGTCACCATGAACATCCCTATGAAAACGCCCAACACTACATCACGGAACCTTTTCAGCATCTTCGATCATCAACTTTCGATTATATTTACTTTATTGTAAATACTTCATCGGGTCCACCGTGTTTCCATTAACCCTCACTTCAAAGTGGAGATGAGGGCCCGTCGTGATGCCGGTGGAACCAACGCGCCCGATTAGGTCTCCCGTCTTGACTCTTCTGTTTTCCGTCACGTCGATGCCGGACAGGTGGGCGTACACCGTGGTGAGGTCGCCTCCGTGATCCAGTATGATCACCTGTCCGTAGCCTCTCAGCCATCCTGTATAGAGAACCTCTCCGTCATGCGCGGCCCGCACGGGGTCCCCTCTGTTGCCTTCGATGTCAATCCCCGTGTGGGTGGCCCTGGTCCTGAAAACCGGATGAACTCTCGTACCGTAAGGACTGTTTATTTTACCCCTGAGCGGCCACGCGAACCTGCCTCCGGTGTAGTAAAGGGGGGTCGCGCCGCTCTGTCCCTGCTGTCTCCTCCTCTGGGCGAGGAGGTCGTTTACCTTGGATTTCAGCTCTTCCGACGCTCTCTGTAACTCATCCTGCTCCGCCTGGAATAGCGCCTTGTCGTTGCGCGCCTGCTGGAGCCGCCTGTTTCGCTCATTGGAATCCCGCTCTATCGTTTTTTTGAGATTTTCCAGCTTCAAGTTCTCGTTGTCGAGATCGCGCCGCTGTTTCTCAAGTTCGGACATCGCTTTGTCGAGCGAGCTTTTCTCGGTGACGAGCGTATTTATCAGAGTTCTGTCCTGCTCGGCTATCTTTGTCAGCAGGTACGACGTTGAGAGCGCGTCCTGAGTGCCGCTCGCGGACATCAGAAGGCTGAATTCCGCCGTTCCCCCGTATTTGTAAATGGCGACGATACGTTCCTTAAGAAGTCCTCTCGCCCTCTCCATGCGGATTTCTATCTCCTGTATCGTGACGGCGGTTTCGGTCATCTTCTGCGTGGTCTGGTTGGTTTTGAGCACTGTTACGTTAATCTGCTGCTCAGTGGTGGCCATTTGATTTCCCAGCTTTGATATTTCGTTCATCTCGCGCACTTCTTTTTGCTGGGCTTCCCTGAAACCCCGCTCTGCCTTTTGAATGTCCTTCTGCATCGTGTCGAGCCTTCTCTGCTGGTTCGCAAGCTCTCTTTCAATGTCCGCGTTGGACTGCGGCGCGGGAGCCGCGGCGAACGCCGCCGCCGCCCATAAGCATATGACCGCGGCCAACAAGAACAAAAGCGATAGAACCTTCCTATACCCCATTTCACATCACCCTCCCCTGCAAAGTAATAATTTAAAGAAAATTAAAGCGGCTTCATAGCCCTTCTTGTAAACGTTTCAACGGCCACCAGACTGGCGATCAGGCTGACGGTAGCGCCGGAACCCACCATAATGAGAGCGAGCTGCATCAATATGCTGCCTCTCTCCAGAAAAGGCAGGTATGGCAGCAGGTCCTTCAGCCGAGCTATTATTCCGTTGTAGCTCAACGCCAGAAAAACGCTCGCTCCAAGCGACCCCACTCCTCCCAGGATGATTCCCTGCAGCACGAACGGCAATGCAACGAAAGTCGGCGTAGCCCCGACCATGAGCATGATGCCTATTTCCTCCTCCTTCGAGTACACCGCTATGCGAATGGTGTTGAACAGCACCACCGCCGACGCCGTGATGGAGATAAAGAGCAGGGCTATTGAAAACTGCCCGGCAAAGCGCGAGAATCTCGCCACCTTTTCGGCGAGATTGCCGGCGTATACTATGTCGCTTATAAGCGGTATCGCCGCAAGGGACGTCACGACGGAGCCTATACTGTCCGCCCTGTCGACTGATATCTCAAGGCTTGACGGCAGTGGATTTTCCCCCAGCAGCGTGAGGAAATCGGCCCGGTCCGGCATTCGCTGGTTCAATCTTTCCAGCGCCATCTCGGGTGTTATGATCACGACCTTCGTGACATGACTCACTGACGCGACGGCTCGCGCCGCGTCCTCATAACTCGCTCCCTGCGTGAGATAAGCCTGTATGGACAACTCGCCTTCGAGGATATTTACGATATGCCTTGTGTTCAAAACCAGCAGTACCGAAGCTCCAATCAGGTAAAAGACCGCCATCGACGTAACTATCGTTAGAAAAGCGAGGCCCCAGTGCCTCAATATAAGCCTGGTACCATCCCTGATGGCGTACTTAAAGCTCCCCATCGAGATTGTACCTCCCTCTTTTTTCGTCTCGCACAATACGCCCCGCCCTGATTCCGATGACTCGCTGTCTGAAAGCGTCAACCAGATATTGATTGTGCGTAGCCATTATTACCGTTGTGCCGAGCGCGTTTATGGATAATATGAGCTGTAATATCTCCTCGGCCGTATGAAGGTCGAGGTTGCCGGTGGGTTCGTCCGCCAACAGTACGGAAGGCGAGTTGACGATGGCTCGGGCAACCGCGATGCGCTGCTGCTCGCCGCCGGAAAGCTGAGGGGGATACAGAAAACGCCGCCGCCAGAGATTCACCTGGTCGAGTATCTCCCCCGTCCGCTCTTTGACATCCTTTGGAGGGGCTCCAAGCACTTCCAGCACGAAGGCTACGTTTTCAAATACATTAAGATGCGGCAGCAGGCAAAAATCCTGAAAAATAATGCCGATATCGCGCCTGAATATCGAAAGGTCCAATCTGCTTATCTTGCGCAGGGAAAACGCCCCGACGGTGATCTGTCCCCTCGTCGGCGCAACTTCCCTTGTGATGCAGCGCAGCAACGTGGTCTTGCCTGAGCCGGTTGGTCCCACCAGATAGACGAATTCCCCCTTGGGGATTTCAAGATAGACATCTTCAAGCGCCGTTATATCGGGGTAAAAAATTTTGCTTACCCCTGAAAAACGTATATCCATATTTACCTCCAGCGACACAAATTACACAAAGTCAGTGTACCTCAGTCTCAGGCGCTCTGCGACTGTACAATCGTACAATCTTTTCAGGCTCGTTTCGTCTTGCCGGGTACATAATCTTATTCCGCTGTCCGTTCAAGGGCTTTTTGAAATTTTATCGCTACCTCCGAACGGCTCTCAACAAAAATTTTTTTATCCCTAAACCGCGATTTTGTCAATAACCGCATTATATCAAAGTTTTCGTCGCTTTCCTCACTTTTTAATTGTTTTACGTCCCATATCTCGGCAAACGAGGAGACTTTCGGGTCGTAGGGAGACAGCGCCACGCTCAATCCGCAGAGTGTGGACAATATTCCGAAATGTAGTCTCATGCCCAACGCGGCGCGCGCGAGTCCCGCGATTTTTAAAAAATCCTCAAGGTTTTTTGGATAAAAAATTTCACGAAGGGGCAGTCTGCCGGATTTATTTAAACCTTTCAATAAGGTTTCGTCCTCGCCCGACATAGCGACCCCGAACAATTCAATTCCGTTTTTTCTCAATATTTTCGCCTCACGTATCACCGGGCGCAAATATGCGTCGGGCTCCGGCGTCGGCCTCACGTTTACGAGGACTGCGCCGCCATATTGGATATTTTCGACTTCGAGGCTTAATACAGGATCGGGCATCAATTCACAGTTGATTCTCATGGAGGTCAAAATTTTTTCGGAGGAGAGGTCTCGAACGGCCAGGTATGAACATTTAGAGAGAGCGTCTTTTGTGAGCATCCGGGCGAACTTGCCGGACAACGGTCCCACCGACTGCCCGAGAGCGGCGACAGGCGTCGATCTAACGGCGGCGGCGCGGACGAGCCCCCAATAATATACGCACGACCTCAAACTCGTCGCGTCCTGAAACAGCCCCCCCCCGGGCAAAATCATCAGGCGCGACTTGCCCAGCGCATACCATACCGCCCGGATGCTCCAGCGGTTAAAAGCCTCTATGCCGAACCGCGAACGCGTCTCCTCCGGGTTGTTGGACAGCGCCGCGATTTTATCCAGCGATATCCCGCACCCCGCCAAATTTTTGAGCGCGGCTTTGAGCAGGAGTTCGTCGCCAAGATTTCCAAAACCAAAATATCCGGCGAGCAGGACGTCGAATTTTTTTTCAGGATACGTCATTTTGATGTCCGGCGTCATTCGAATAATACAACTACCGCCCTCCAGACGGGCCTCCCGATGTAGTCAATGAAAATAAGCGCCGCGATTCCCACCAATATGCCGAGAATCCATCCGTTGGCAACGCGAACCGCCGTGAGCGGCAGAAGGGTGTGGAAATGGCAGAAGGAGTTCACCGCGCTGGCGAAGGCCATGCTTGCCCCGATTCTGAATACCTCGCGGTAGTTTGCGAACCAGCCCCTCCTCCTTATGACATAGTAGATAATGAGGCAGGGATAACCCACCAGAAATTCTTTGGTGCGGGGGCGCACCCACAACAGCCGCTCCAGCATATCGCGGAACCGCACCTCCCAGCCCGGCACGAACGAAACATTATCGCTGCGTATTGTCAGGATGGCCGCGCCGACAAGGATAAATCCGAGAAGCATCAGTTCGCCCCACAGCGACGGGCGGCGCACAATGTCCATAAACGATTCGGGATGAATCCTGCTCTTCAGGTCGCTCGCCAGTATCAAAACCGGCGGAAGGAGGAGCGTCATTCTTACGCCGGAAAACGGCGTAATGCGCAGCATTGCGTTGGTAGTACCATAAAACGCGGCGATAGAAAGGCCGCCTGCCAGCACTATCAAGAACCCGGCAAGCAATCCGTAAAATGGCCTGTCGTAGCGATCCAGCGCCCATAACGTGGCTTCAGTCGCAAGGAAAGCGGCAGCCAGTCCCCCCAGCAGCTTCGATATCGAAGAAATTCTCCACGCTCCCAGACCGATGAGAATCGAGCATATCACTATAGCGGCCAATTCAAGAGGGGATATTTTGGTGCCGGGGACGAGATATCTCCTGGCGTACGACCAAAAGCAAAGCGAAAATATCAAAGCGAGGCCGATGGCCGACGCGGCGGAGGCTCTGAACATCGGGATGGTATCCGGCCAGCCCATGCTGTAGGAGCGGGATGTGAGCGCGTCCTGGATTTTTGCCATGTCCTCGATAAACGGTTCGAGTTTCCCGACGCTGTACAATTCGTAGGGCCTCAGAAGAAGTATCCTGATAGAGCGCTCGTGCACGGCTCTTACCATTCTCTCTATTATCTGGGACCTTGAATACCTGCGGGATAAAGTCTCCTCCCGAACAAGACTATGGAGGGGCAGCAGCGACGGATTCATCGCGGCATTGAATTCGGATATGCCAACCTGGCGTACAAATTCCGCCTGGCCCGCGGCAATATTGTGTTCTTTCAGCGTCCGCACGATGGGGGAGAGGCTTGGATAACCTATCACCGTCTGCCCTGCGGGAAGCACGCAAGCTACGCTCGGATAATTTTCCTTGAGCCACTTGAGGCTTTCCGCCGATCGTTCCGCGTCAACGCCGGGAGACGCCACAGGGCGAAACACAGACACGGCTTGCATCCGGGCGGCGAACTCCAGCGCCGTGAAGTCGGGCAGCACGCCGGCGTCCGCCAGCTCGTCCGTCGCTTGGGGGAGCACCACCAGAGTGCCCTCCCCGGTAGCAAGCGTAACTATTCCCGTGTTTCGTACCCTCAGGTAATCCATTATGGGCTGAAGCAGGGGTTCGGAGTTATCAATAAGCAGCGCGGCTCTGTCCAGAGGGAGAGAGAGGGACATGCTCAGGATCGGTCTGAATGTTGCTAAAGAGCCGTAGTATACCGGGAGAAATCCCGCGGCGAGGTCCTTTCCCATGAGGTCGGATACTGTGATGCCCTCCGTGCCCAGAACTCTCATTCGGCTGAATATCGCCTCCGGCGATTCTCCGCTCTGCCGCGACAGGAGTATTAGATCCCTGTATTCGACCGCGATGCCGACGGTTCTGTGTTTCCATTCCACCGACAGACGTCTGTAAAGGTCATATCCTGAAAGCAAAACGGCCAGTATTAGAAGACTCCAAAAGAATTTATCCGTACCCCATGGGGATTTCCGGGATTTGCCGCCTGCCGGTTCAAGTGTATGAAGCCCCTCAGCGCGTTGCGCCCTGCTGGTTAACGGCCGGATATTTTCAGCGGTGTTTTCCGATTTTTCAATAATCTCTTTGCTCTTTTTCTTTTCGCGCGGCATACGCAACCACCCCCATAACTAAGCTCGGGGATTATTATATACTCACTTTCGGGTCGTGCAACTCCGGAGGCAGATCGCGTATGGCCGTCAGAAAAGCGCGAAGGATTCACACGAAAAACCTCGGAATAATCGTAGACTCTCTCTCTGTTTCCTGGGACTTGGAGTATTAGGACAACATCAGCCGGCATCGTAATGTGAACGACATTGATAAATTTCAAGCCGCTCGTCGGGGGTGATACGGTAAATCAGGCGGTTTATTTCGTCAATGCGACGACTCCAAAAGCCTTGCAGGTTGTGTTTTAGTTGTTCGGGTTTGCCAATCCCCTCATAAGGGCTGCGAGCACAACAACTATTAGGACTGTATTATGCGTAAGGAAATCATCAAACAGATAGGCGTCATCAGATGGAAAGACATATTCATATAAAAACAGCAACAAAAGGGGCACGCCCACTAACAGCGCAAGCGACACCCGCTTCCGGTTTAGGAACAAAGTATGCTCCCGATCCGCAGATAAAAGCTCGCATGACAAGCGACAAATCAATTAGCGTTTAATCCGAAAGCTCTACTCCCTAAAGTTTCTTTCCACCATGATTCGCGCTCCAAAATAATTTTCTTATCGCCCCTTGCGTTATAGTTTTCTAAAATTGCATATTGAAAATTTTGCTTCACATGATTTAAGCCCGAATTATTTACTATGTTTTTTAAGAGTTTATTCCCGCCGTGACCCTCACTCGCGCCCTTCGAAACGAGATAAAACGCTATGAAGAAAAATACGGCGAACTCCCTAAACAGGTCTACCCCGACGATTAATCGCCCAAACAGAAAACGCGATTCCGCTCCGCGATTAAACATATCGGTCGCGGTAAAGGGCGACATGCTTTGGCAAAACTGCGGGTTCTGATGTCGGGGAGTGAATAAAGACGGAGAAATTGCGTTTGTATCGGCGTTGCGCGAGAGGAAATGAGTCAGAAAAGGAACAATTCGGGCGCGACTCTTTTCAGTTCTTCTTTCAATCTATAGAGGGGGAGGCCGACGACGTTGTAATAGCAGCCCTCTATTCGCTCCACCAGAAGCGCGCCGCGGCCCTGTACAGCGTAAGCCCCCGCTTTGTCGAAGCATAATCCCGACTCCACGAAGGAAATGATTTCTTCTTTACTGAGGGAACCGAACGTGACTTTTGTCGTTTCCACGAAGGACGCCTTAACTTCACCGCCATGAGCGATGGAACCCCCTGTGTGAACGAGGTGCGATCTGCCGTTCAATATATTGATCATTCTGAGCGCGTCGTCCCTGTCGCGGGGTTTGGAAAACGGTTCTCCGTCGACATCGACTATGGTGTCGGCCCCTATCACCCACGCGTCCGGGCGTTCATCCGAAACCGCGACGGCCTTCTCCCGCGAAAGGCGCGCGGCCATGTTCCGCACATCCTCGCCGCTTACGGCGAGTTCTTCAATCCCCGGAACGACAGTTTCGAAAGTAAATCCGGCCGCGCTCATCAGCTCACGCCTCCTTGGGCTGCCCGACGCAAGGATGAGGGCGGTCATTCCGTAATCATCCAATCAGCGAGTATATAATGGAGACGCCGCCAACGGCAAAGCAATAGATCGAAAATACCCACCACCTGGCGCTGGTAATGAGCCTCCGGAGTATCACAAGCGAAACGAAGCCGGATACAAAGGCCGCCCCGGCCCCTATAAACCACCCGTCCGGCAGCGCGCGCAAAAATCCGGAAGCGCCCAGTTCTCCCATCTCCAGAATGATGGCGCCTATTATCGCCGGAATGGACAACAGGAATGAGAAGCGAAACGCGTCCTCTCTCGACAAACCGACTATAAGTCCGGCCCATATAGTGGAGCCGGATCGGGAAATGCCCGGCAGGACGGCAATTCCCTGCATAATGCCCGCGAATATGCCGTCCTTCACCCTTATCTGTTCGCTTTGCTGGCTAAGGAAGCGGGATGACAAGATCAGTGCCCCTGTAATTAGTAAATTTATCCCAAGCCACAGCGGACTGAGGGAGACTCTCTCCTCCACCAGATTTTTCAGTAAAAAACCAAATGGCGCGGTGACGGCCGTTCCCGCCAATACGGCCCACCCTAACCGCCATCCGGTCCACCGGCGCGCGTTCGCGTTGACGAAACCGTAACACCATTCAAAAAGAAGCGATATTATGTCACGAAAGAAATATATGACCACCGCGAGCAGGGTAGCCGCGTGAAGTGCAATATCGTACGCAAGGGGCGCGTCCTTATATCCGGCCATGATCTTCGCCAGCGCGAGATGGCCTGAGCTGCTTATCGGGAGAAACTCTGTCACTCCCTGTATCAATCCCAATATAACGCTTTCCGGGTTCATCTATTTCACCGTCCGATTATTGTTAACCATGTGAATATCCTTCACTATTAAAGCTATATTATGCGCATGGTCCGCCACTCGCTCCAGGTTACTCAAAAGATCTATAAAAACTATGCCGGCTTCGGGGCGGCACTTCCCGCTGTTGAGTCGCTCGATATGGCGGGCCCTAAGAGAGCGCTCCATTTCGTCGGTCTTTTTTTCGAGCGCCAGAGCCTCTTTCATCAGTTCGATATTTTCCGTCCCCACAGCGCTGAGGCCCCTTTCCAGGGCTTCAATCACCGTGTCGAACATTTTTTTGCACTCCCCGTTCGCCTTTTCCGAAAATTTTAGCTTGTGGTCATGCATGATTTCGCCAATCTCAGCTATATTTTCACAGTGATCGCCGACGCGCTCCAAGTCGGCTACCCCGCTTACGCAGGCATTGAGAAGCCGTGACAAATTCCGGTTGCGTACCTTCTGTCCCAGTTCAGTGGCATATTTTACTATGTCATTTGTCATCTTATTGACAATCTTCTCGGTGGCTAACACATCGGGGATCTGTTTCCAATCTCTCTCCAGAATGACCGTGTGGCAGGTCTTGATCATCTTGAGAGCGATACCTCCCAAACGGACCATCTCTTTGCGGACGGCGTCCACCGCGGCGGCTGGAGAGACATCCAACAGGTTGCGGTCGAGATATTTCACCCCCAGCTCCGCCATTGCGGCGTCGTGTTTGTCATCGGGCAGGATAATCTTTATTAACCTGGTGTACGGTTTTATGAAGGGCAGGAATATGCAGGTGTTCAATATATTGAACAGGCTGTGGGAGTTTGCCACCTGATGCGCTATGTCCGATGATGTAAGCATGACCAGCCGGGTGTAATACGGCAGCACTGTCATAACTATTGATGCGCCGATTACGTTGAACATGACGTGGGCGGCCGCCGCCTGTTTAGCCGCCCTGTTTCCTCCCATGGAAGCCAGCACCGCCGTTATCGTCGTTCCTATGTTATCGCCAAGAATTATCGCAATCGCGAAATTGAGCGTTATGAGGCCTTCCGTGGCCATTACCATTGTGAGTCCGACGGTAGCCGCGCTTGCCTGTACTCCCATCGTTACAATCGTGCCCGCCATAAGGCCGATAAAGGGGTTGGAGTATTTCGTAAAAAATTCCTTATGACCGCTGAGGAAACTCATTGCGTCCTGCATCATGGAAATTCCCACAAAAAGGAGGGCGAAGCCCACGAGCCCGGCGCCCGCTTGTTTTTGTCTCTGATTTTTGCCGAAAGTCGCAAGATACATTCCGATTACCGCGGCGAGAATGGAATATTTTTTTATGTTGAAAGCCATAAATTGAGCGGTTATTGTGGTTCCTATGTTGGCTCCCATTATCACGCTGAACGCCTGTCCCAGGTTCATGAGGCCGACGTGGACGAAACTGACCAGCATGACCGTGGTGGCGCTGCTGCTCTGGATGAGCATCGTCACGAGCGCTCCTGTGAACACTCCCTTCAAGGGGGTTCCGGTCAGCGAAGCAAGCCAGCGCCTCATATTGTCGCCGGCGAGGGCCTGAAGCGAGTCCCCCATGGTCTTGATGCCGTATATCAACAAGGCGACGCCGCCCAAAAGCTTCAATCCATCGAGATCACGAAAAAGAGTTATCAGATCCTGCACTGGTACCGCACCTTCCTTTTTTGGTGGTTCACTTTGCTCCGCGTCTTTTGCGTGATGGAAGCGGCGATCCGCCGCGCGGTTTTTCGGATATCATATTGATTATCGGCATTATACCCGGATACGCGCGGTAATTTTTACCCAATATCTCACGTGTCCGCTTTCGTATCTCGGTTTGGAGAGATTGCTCGTCCGCGGAGCAGGATCGCGCGTTTTGGAGAGCGCGATCTACGGCGGACTCAACGTCGGGACGCATGCTCTCCTTGTCGAAGCCGTATATACTGCCCCTGCTGTCCACTTGAATTTCCGAAATGAGATTATATTCGCCGTCGATAACTATCGAGATAACCAGGATGCCGTTTTCCGACAATTCCCTGCGCTCACGGAGAAGGCTGCCCTCGAACTCTCCCAGCATCACTCCATCGACAAGCACCGCCCCGGATTCGACGCGCGAACCGCGTCTTGCCTTGCCCGAAGAATCTATTTCGAGAACATCGCCGTTATGCAGCACGAATATATTCCCCGGCGGAACGCCCATTTCGGTTGCAAGCTGGGAGTGGCGTACCAGATGACGGTACTCGCCGTGTACGGGCATGAAATACTTGGGCTTAGTGAGGCAGAGCAGGAGTTTCTGCTCCTCCCTGGACGCGTGCCCGGATGTGTGCACGGCAATGTCGCGCTCGTAGATAACGTTGCACCCGCACTCGAACAGCCTGTTCACCGTCTTGTTCACGAGTTTTTCGTTGCCCGGAATCGGAGTCGCGGAGATGACCACGACGTCGCGTTCCCCGAGGCGTATCTGCTTGTGTTCTCCCTTACTCATAAGAACGAGGCCGGAGAAAGGTTCGCCCTGGCTTCCCGTCGTAAGGACTACGGTGCGGTTAGGCGCCATGCGTTCCGCCTCCTGAGACGTAACGATGAGCTCGGGTGGAACGTCCAGATAACCGAGATTCCTCGCCAGTTCCACATACGACATCATGCTGCGCCCCACAAGAAGCACCTTCCTGTTAAAGCGGGCGGCGATGGCAAATACATTGGAAGCCCGGAATAGGTTGCTCGCGAAGGCGGCTATCACTATCCTTTTGTCTTTATGAAGGCGGAAAATATCCTCGAAGGCGCGGTTCACAATCGACTCCGAAGCAGTGAAACCCTGCCTCTCGCTGTTTGTGGAGTCGGACAGAAGTATGGTTACTCCCTCCTGCCCAATCTCGGCCAGAGACGCGAGGTCTGTTCCGTCCGCGCCTCCCACCGGCGTGAGGTCAAGCTTGAAATCACCGCTGTGAAGTATCGTGCCGGCAGGCGTTCTTATAAAGAGGGCAAGGCTGTCAGGGATGGAATGGGCAACTCTTACGAACAGCACCTCGAAACAGCCCGCGCGTACCGTTCCTCCGGCGTGTACCGTGTTGTAGCGAGGTTTGTACCGCGTTTTAGCCTCGCTCATCCTGTGTTCGACAAGCGCGAGCGTCAGCGGCGTTCCGTGGATTGGGACATCCAGCCGCGGCAGTATCAGCGGTATAGCGCCAATGTGGTCCTCGTGTCCGTGCGTGAGGAATATTCCCCTCAGTCTTTGGCTGTTTTCCGTGAGATATTGAACGTCAGGAATGACAAAATCTATCCCCAGCATTTCCTCCTCCGGAAATTTCAGGCCGCAGTCGATGACTATGATGTCGTCGCCATATTCGACCGCCGTCATATTCTTTCCTATTTCGCCCATTCCGCCGAGCGGGATTATGCGTAGCGCTTTTTTCCTCGCCCGCTCGGATAGGCGAGTTAACGCGCCTTTATTTCGTTTTGCCAAAATCTGCCTGTTTATCCTGTGAATTCGCTGTTATTCGCGCTTTATCTCTTGTAACCTATCACGTCGCGAAGGAGATTCTTTCTCCACTGCTCGCCGGCGTCATCCTCCACGCCCACCGGCGAACCCCCGTCGATTACCCCTATTATCCCGCGGCCCTGTCCGCTCTCGGCAACTATTACCTGGAGAGGGTTGGCTGTGGCGGCAAAAATACCGCAGACCTCCTGAACGTTCTTAATGCGATTTAAGACGTTTATAGGGTAGCCGTTCTTGAGCACGACGACAAAGATGTGCCCCGCACCTATTTTAAGGGCATTCTTCACAGCGCAGTCAACGAGCTCTTTATCGTTGCCGTCCCTTCGGACAAGCTTCTCGATGGACGCCTCGCAGAACGCGATGCCAAATTTCAAAGACGTGGAAGAGGTCACAAGCGCCTCGAATATATCCTCGACCGTCTTGATAAAGTGGCTCTGCCCTATTATTACGTTACACTCCTCCGGTATTTCCACAGTCTCATAACAGAGCTTCAATTCGGACATACTGTTTGCCTCCTAGATTTATGTGTTTGCGCTTTCCCAGCCCGCACAAAAAAGCCCCGCCCTTGAGGAGGGGGGCCGAACTTACCGCGGACAACGGCATATAGCCTCTGCAAGATCGAAGGACCTAGCCGCCGGCGCTCACCTTCCTAAGCTCCTGCACCACGTCTTCGGTAATATCAATTCCGCCGTAAAAAATGGCGGTCTTATCCACCACGACAGTTATTCTCTTGGCGATCGCAACAGTGCGGACTGCCATATCAATCTCCCTGAAAAGAGGCTGCATGAGCTTCTGCTCCTCTTCGGCTATCTCCATGCGCATCCTCCTGAACAGCTCGGCCTTTTTTTCGTCATCGGGTTCCCTGTCAATGGCAACTCTGGCTTCGTTCTGTTTCTGATCGGCAATGTTCCTTATCTGCCTAAGTATCTGCTCGTACTTAGGATGCTGAAACAACACGCTCTGAGGGTCAATGCCTCCGACCCTTTCCTCCTCGGCGGCGAACGCGGACACGCTCATCCACATTACCGCGACCAATACCAACACGCCCATCAATAAAAATCTTTTCTTTCCCGACATTACTTTTTTGACCTCCTCATAACATAAGTCGCCAATACTCATTCGTATTTTACTACTTTTCGGCAGTAAGTCCAACACGTGCGTCCTTACTTCGCCGCAGAATCCGTTATATTTTCGGAGAGCCGCTTTACTTTGGGCAGCGCGCGCAGGGGAAACGCTCGGACAACTTGAAGCAGAGTCTCCCTATCAACCTGAGGCAGCGACCGCAAGTCGCCTCCCTGAAAGAAGGTCAATGCTTTAAGGCTTTCAGAAGGCGGAAACTGTTTTCCATATAGCGCGACGGCTCCGGCCATCCCTTTTTCCAAACTTACGCCACTTCGCAACATTGCGGCAATGTCTCCGTAATCCTTCGCTTCTACCCGTTTTAAGATGGTGACAAGTTTGAGAGCCATCAGGTCATCCAAAGATGCAACATTCAAAACACCGTCGCTGGTGGTTTGCGGTTCACCTATTCTACCAAGGCGCAGACCGCCGAAAAAAGAAATTTTCACATTTGCTGTGGTCAAGTAAGAACGGGTATCAGGCGCAACCTGTATTAGTTCGGAGTCGTTTAAAAATGGCAACGCTGATAGTATTTCTTGCTCTTTGCCTTCATTCAACGAAAGATGAGAAAAGAAATCGAAATCGACAGAGGAGCGATGCCCGAGTTGTAAAGCTATGGCCGTACCGCCATACAAAACAAATCCCAAATCTTTACATGGCGATAGTTCAGGCCATATTGTCTTCTGTTCTTCAGGCAAAATTTCAAGGCGGGGAACAAATGTTTTCATGGCAAGATCCTTTTGGGCATGGAGGGAATCTTATCCGTGAAACGATTGTGCCAAAAATGCCACGATCTCTCATTGAATTGTCCTATGTCAGCCGTATTGAGAACTTCAATCAAATCCTTTTCGCGGAAAAGTTCGACAAGCTTGCAAATATCATCCCATACCCCGATATTCATGACTTGAGCCAAAATCTTTTGGGGATAGACTGTAGTGTAATTTGCCGTTTCCCACCAAATATAACGTTGCGCGGCATTGGCCAGAAACGCTTTTTGCGCTTCATTCATCAATGTTGTGACCATTATGGCAGCCCTCCTCGCAAAATCCTAAGCCATTTGTGAGTCTTGGTCAAGGAAAACACGGCGGCGTTCACGAAACATAAAAATTCACTCCCCGATTATTTTTACCAGAACGCGTTTGTCGCGCTTGCCGTCGAATTCGGCATAGAAAATCCGTTCCCACGTGCCGAAGTCGAGGCGTCCGTTGGTGACGGCCACCACAGCCTCGCGCCCCATTATGGTGCGTTTCAGGTGGGCGTCCGCGTTGTCCTCGTAACCGTTGTGATCGTATTGGTCGTACGGCTTCTCCGGCGCGAGACGCTCCAGCCAGCGCTCGAAATCGCGGTGAAGTCCGCTCTCGTCGTCATTGATGAAGACGCTCGCCGTAATATTCATTGCGTTCACGAGTATCAGGCCCTCACGGATGCCGCTCTCCTCCAGCGCAGCCGATACCCGCGGCGTGATGTTGATATAAGCCCTGCGGGTATTGGTGTGGAAAACCAGTTCTTTGCGGTAGCTTTTCATTTTGCGGGACTCCCTTCTTTATAACGCACATACGACGATTTTATCAAACAGACGCGGCGTTTATACTCTGATGTATCGGGCAAATCGTTTCATTATATTAAAGTATACGATTCACAAAATCTTGACAATAACTCAAAGTTTTTGTACATTGAATATAAAGTAATTATTGAAGAAACTGAACGGTCGTGATCATAAAAAATTGTGATTGCGATAATCTAATGTTTAGGGAGATGACACGCATGAAGAATCTGAAAATCGGTAAAAAGCTGTTGTTGGGTTTTGGAATGGTTCTGATCGTTTTTGTACTGTCCGTTTTCCTGACGTGGCGATACGTCAGTATAGTTGAGTACGGCAACAGCACTCTGGTTAATCAGGCCATGCCGGCGCAAGAGCTGGTTTATGCCCTCAACTCCGAGGCTTATGAACTTTTCCTCGCCGCGCGCAACGTTCAGCATAAGGAAGACGCCGAGTCGTTTGCCGAGTTCAGGGCCAAGTTGGATGCTTGTTTGAATATTGATAACGAAATCCAGGCGCTACACAGGGAAAATCCTGCTCTCCTGGGACCGCAGCACGTAGTGAACGTGGTCTCTCCGCTTGCCGGGGAATATATCGGCGTAATGGAACAAACCATACCTATGGTAGAGAAGAAACGCGCCGCGTTCGACAACATCATACAATCGGGACAAAAAGCGTCGGACAGCGTCGCTGCGGTACTGACCGAGCTTATTAATCAAACGAAAGAGAGCGCCAGAAACCGCCTGGACGCTACCGCCACAAACTCCCTGCTGGACGCTGTGGCGTTGTGCTCGGCCCTTATGGAGGAAATCATGTCTGTGCGGCGCAGCGTATGGCATTATGTGGCTATTGAGGACACCGAGGGAATGTCGAATCTCCTGGGCCTGGTGGGAGAAGCGCGGGAACACGCCGAGAACTTGATACCCTTTCTCGATACCCCGAATGGGAAAAGGGCCATGGAGGTTTTACTGACTGAATTATCGAACTACAACGCCGACGTGACCGACTTCATAACGATTTTTCTGGAAACGGACAGCCTCTATCAGGCTCGCGGCCCGATTATGACCGTTTTGAACAGAGAAATCTCCGCCGCCGCCGACATCTCGGCCGCGCGGATCGGAGAAATAGCCGACGAAAACACTGAAAATCTTGATCAGGCTGTAACCATAATGTTCGTGGCAACTTTAGTCGCCGTTCTGTTGGGTCTTGTGATCTCGTTCGCGATTTCAAGGGGTATTTCCAAGCCGATGCAGTCGCTCGTAAAAATAACGCAACGCGCCGGTGACGGGGACCTGACCGTGGAGCGCGAGGATTTCGGCTACGAAAGCAGGGATGAGATGGGAGTGCTGGTGGAGGCTCTCTCCGCTATGATAGTGACCCAGGCGAAAACCTTGCGCGACGTTGTAAGCGTCGCCGAAAGCCTGTCGGACGGCGCAGGCAATCTTTCCGCCATTTCCGAGGAGACCAACGCCGCGATGGAGGAGGTCAAGGCTTCCATCGACCAGGTTTCGGCGCTGAGCCAGAGCAACGGCGCGGCGCTCCGGGAGTGTAATGCCGGCGTTGACGAGATGAGTTCCGGGGCGAACACCGTTGCCGAAAGCGCGACGGAAAGCGCCAACTTCATCGCCCAGACCACCGAGGTGTCCAACAAGGCCATACACACGGTGAATGGCGTGATAGAAGGTATGCGCGACGTGGGCAGGAAAGCAAAGGAAAATGAGGAGAAAACACAGCAGCTTGTGGAATCCGTGCATAACGTCAGCAGCTTCGTGTCGGTGATAACAGGCATAGCGGATCAGACAAATCTGCTCGCGCTTAACGCGGCTATCGAGGCGGCGCGCGCCGGGAGCGTCGGCAGAGGCTTCGCCGTCGTGGCGGAGGAAGTGAGAAAGCTGGCGGAGGAGTCAGCGAAAGCGGCGCAGAACGTGAACGGGATAATAGTCGAGCTTCAAAACGGAGCTCAGGAGAGCATAAAAGTCACGACGGAGAGCGGCCGCGTTGTGGGAGAAATACTTCTCAAATCGGAACAGGCGCAGCAGGAACTGGACGAGGCGCTGAAGGAGATGAACAAAGCCAACGACTCCATTCAGAACATAGCGGCGATTGCGCAAGAGCAGGCGGCGTCTAGTAAGGAAGTGGCAGAGTCGATAGACAACGCCACAAATTCCACGATAGAGATGGTGTCCACTATATCGAACATCAGCAGAGCCGCCGACGAGACGTCGCACGCCGCGGAGAGCGTTGCGGAACAATCCGAGGTTATGGCGGGGCACGTTCAGGTGATGACGGAAACGCTGTCGCACTTCAAGCTGCCCAACTCTACGGGTTCAGTCTCAGCAGTCAGGGGACCTAATAAAATTCGGGCGCTCGCGGCGAAAAATCGCTGATTAATATCAAAACCTAAATCTTTGTGAATAAACGAAGCAATCCAGCCTGTTACCGCTTGGCTGGATTGCTTCGTTTTAATCAAATAGCGGCCCCCGGACATTGGGGGAGTCATAGGCCGCGATTTATTGATTTTCCTTAAAACTGTTCCGGTAGCAGCTGTGAAAGCGTGGCCGGCATTTCGTGTCCGGTGTTTACCTTGTCCGGTCCCGTTACAAGGTCGAAGCAGGACACGACCAGCACGCCGTTCCAGAAGCACGGCTCGCCGGGCTGATCAAGTTCGCCGTTAAAACCGTCCGAGTCAGGACTTTGGGCGATTCTCCGAACCTTGCCGTTCGGGTCGATTCGAGCCACCGCGTTGGCGGAAAAATCGGCAACATACATATTTCCCCAAGCGTCTGTCGTCATGCCGTCCGTCGTCCGGAGCTGTTCGGAGTCCTTCGCCCACACGAAGCTTTCCTTCACCGTTCCGTCGGTCTTCATTACCACCTTGTGGACCGCTCCGTCGCCGAAATTACCGACATATATATTGCCTTGAGCGTCCACCTCTATGCCGTCCGCGCCGTATTGACATTCGGGATTCAGGGTGACGAACGTTTCAAGAATGTTTGGATCGCCCGGAAGGTTATCCACCTTAATATCCCTGTCCTTGTAATGAAAACGGTAAACGCAGCTTAGCAGTTTCCCTTCGGGGCCGGGGGCTTTCGTCATCAGGCTCTGGGTAACATACATGTAATCCCCGAAGAATCTGATGCCGTTAGGGTGTTCCATGCCATACGCCACGACGTCCGACTCTATAATCGTACTGCCCTCAATAAGCAGGCGCAGCAACCGTCCTTTGAACATCAGCTTTTCATCGCCGGACCAGCCCTGATTATCGCAAATGTAGATGGCCCCGTCGGGGCCGAAGGCTATGCCCATCGGTCTCGCGCAGCCCGTTTCCTGATGCGCGGGAACATCCACCCATTTCGTAATGTATTTATTCTTGCCAATCTTCAGAAGGCAGCCCGGCATCGAGGTGTCGGCGAAGTTGGGACACGACAGCACAAGGTTCCCCTCCGGATCGATCGCCATTCCGTCCGGAGTGGAGACGTAATCCGGCAACAGTGAAAAAAGCGTTGGCGTTTGCATCTTATTTTCCCTTCCTTTTACGAAATTTTGAGTATCCTCCATGTTTTAGCCGGGGTCGTTCTCGATTGTAAGTTTATTGATTACCACGTCAACTATCGGCTTATCTCCAGGCGCGGTGCGGACCTTGCCTATCGCCCGCACAACGTCCATGCCGTCCGTGACGTGTCCGAAGATGGCGTGTCTTCCGTCGAGCCAGGGGGTGGGCGCCAACGTTATGAAAAATTGCGAGCCGCCGGTATTGGGGCCTGCGTTGGCCATTGACAAAATTCCCTCGGAGTCGTGCGCGAGCCCGGGGCCGAATTCGTCGGGTATCGTGTAACCCGGGCCGCCTCTCCCCGTTCCGGTGGGATCACCGCCCTGAATCATGAAATCGTCTATCACGCGGTGAAAAATGATGCCGTCGAAGAAATTTCTCTGGGCGAGATCCATGAAACTCCTGCACGTTTTCGGCGCGAGATCGTTGTAAAGCTCGATCTTGAAATCGCCCATCGAGGTCTCGAACAGAGCCGACGGCCGCGTGGCCTCGGCCTCGGCCGCGCCCGCGCATAACGCAAACGACGGAGCTAACGTTACAAACAGAACTGCCGCAAATACAAAGATTGAATACTTCACTTTCTCATCACTTCCTCACTTCGATATCAATATATATTCTGCCATCCATGGCCTGCGTTACCGTAAAGTGATCGACCCAGTCTAAATCGGCCGTTTCGCCAAGCTCCGCGATACCGGGAAGGCGGCCCAGAAAAGCCTCGATACCGCTCATCAGCATATTTGTCATGAATCCCTCACTTACCTTAAGACGGCTTGGGACAGCCGTGACGCCGAATACGTTCGACTTGGACGTTATCATCTCCAAATGCCCGGAAATTTCCACGGAGCGCTCGAACTCCTCAAATTCGCCGGCGCCGAACAGCACCGTGCCTCCGCGCCGGGCCACAATCGCGGTGAGCGGTGTGCCGGTTGGCACGTTCAATACGGAATCCCAACCGTCAAGCTCCCTTCCTCCGCCGAGGAACAGGTTCGCTATGCCGTACAGCTTGTCCAGAGCCGCCTCCGCCGCCGTATCGATCGTTAGATACGCGGTGCATACGGTATCCCCGCTTGTCACGACCGCGGCGGACATCCTGCACTGCCGCAGGATCGCCTCCAGATCCCCTGCGAACTGCGCCGGTATACCCCCGCCGAAGCGCTCGAAGAAAGCCTTCGCCGGATCATCCTCGTTCGGCAGGATGGTGTGTACCAGGAACATCGGGTCGACGGACGCGAGTATCGCTAATTCCCCGTTACCCATAACAGGCGGCGCTTTGGGAGTGAAATCAACTCCCTCTATCCTGTCGGATATGTTGTCGAACATGTCCGAGAACCACCGAATTGACACGCGCTCATCGGATCGGCTCCATGACAACTCGGTCTCGCTGAGTTTTTGTCCCTCCATCTCGACCGGCTCATCCAATTTTATCCTGATAAAATTCGGCTCCTCTGTCAATCGCTCTATATTCAGGCGTTTTGACGGATCCGCCGCGGCTGTTGACATAGCCTGTATGCCTTTTTCCTCGTTGGAGATATTGACAACGCTCGTATTTCCGATATGCAATCGCGTCACGTACAGCGCATCAATGCCTCCCGCCGTAGGCCTCAATATCCAGGCGCCGCCTTCCCCCTCGCGGTCCGTCCACTCCTCCGTCTCTGCCAATTGCCGTTCTGCGTTTGTCATAAGCGGGTCGAATTTTTTGTCATCCACGAACATGGAGACAAAAATACCCGGAACGTCCGAGGAGGTGACGTAAAGGGTCATTGCGTCCGAGGCGTCGGCTAGATCCCTCATCTTGACCAAAAAATCAATCGCTTCGGCGGTTTTACCCGCGTCCGTGCCCGGGATGCCTTCCAACATCGGGAGTCTTCCCATCTTGTCCAATAAATCGGGGAGGAAGGACAGAACAGAGTGGAGCGACCGGGCGTCATCCGCCTTAATCAACATATAAGCTGAAACTCCCTCAACCTGCGGAATAGCGCCGCTTGGGGACGATATATTTTGCGGAATCACCGCCTCGTCAGGTTTGGACTCGCTCTTTTGCTGAGTTAAGTAATATCCGACCGCAATCAGGATAAGAGCCGCTGTAATCGCCGTGAATTTTTTCCCCAATAGGGACACCTCCAACTTATTAACCGCGTATTGCTGAACTCTGTCTATTAATTATCTCATAACATTTATGAAAAAAATATGGGGCGCTCCTGAAATAAGCCAAGAGCGCCCTTTAAAACATCGGGCTCTGCCCGAACCCGCCAAGGGGCTTGCCCCTTGGAACCCCTTACGTAAACATTATTTCATTGCCTGTTCAACTGCGACAGCTACGGCTACCGTTGCGCCGACCATCGGGTTGTTGCCCATGCCGAGGAAGCCCATCATCTCCACGTGAGCGGGTACGGAACTCGACCCGGCAAACTGCGCGTCAGAGTGCATACGGCCCATCGTGTCTGTCATGCCGTAGGAAGCGGGGCCGGCGGCCATGTTGTCCGGGTGGAGCGTGCGTCCCGTGCCTCCCCCCGACGCAACCGAGAAATATTTTTTGCCCTGCTCCACGCACTCCTTCTTATACGTACCTGCTACCGGGTGCTGGAAGCGCGTCGGGTTCGTCGAGTTTCCGGTGATTGACACATCCACATTTTCTAGGTGCATGATCGCCACGCCTTCGCGCACGTCATCCGCCCCGTAGCATCTAACGTTCTTCCGCTCGCCGTCGGAATATGAAATCTCCTTGACCACCTTTACCTGCCCGGTTGCGTAGTCGAACTGCGTTTGGACATACGTGAAGCCGTTGATGCGCGATATTATCTGCGCTCCGTCCTTGCCCAACCCGTTCAGCATGACGCGCAGAGGAGTCGCGCGGCTCTTGTTTGCGTTGCGCACGATCCCTATAGCCCCCTCCGCGGCGGCAAACGATTCGTGTCCCGCGAGGAACGCGAAGCACTTAGTGTCATCGCGCAGCAGCATTGCGGCCAGATTTCCATGTCCAATCCCAACTTTGCGGTCGTCCGCGACAGACCCGGCTATGCAGAAAGCCTGGAGGCCGATGCCTATAGCCTCGGCGGCGTCAGCGGCCTTGCCGCAGCCCTTCTTTATGGCAATGGCGGCTCCCATTGTGTACGCCCAACCGGCGTTCTCGAACGCTATCGGCTGAATGCCCTTCACTATATCGACAGGGGAGAAACCCTTGTCGCGGCATATTTTCTCCGCCGCCTCGAGGTCCGCGATACCGTATTCGGAGAGGACGGCGTTGATCTTCTCTATTCGTCTTTCATAGCTCTCGAAAGATACCATACGAAACACCCCCTACTCTCCACGCGGATCGATGTACTTAACCGCATCCGCGAACCTGCCGTATGAACCTGTCGCGTCCTTGATCGCCTTGTTTGCGTCGGCGCCCTTCTTTATCGCGTTCATGGCCTTGCCAAGATTGACGAACTCGTATCCGATAATCAGGTTCTCTTTGTCGAGAGCGAGCCTGGTGACGTAGCCCTCGGCCATTTCGAGGTATCGCGTACCTTTGATCTTTGTGCTGTACATTGTGCCGACCTGACTGCACAATCCCTTGCCGAGATCCTCCAAGCCCGCACCTACCGGAAGGCCGCCTTCCGAAAAAGCCGTCTGGCTTCTGCCATACGCTATCTGTAAAAACAGTTCGCGCATCGCAACGTTAATGGCGTCGCACAACAAATCCGTGTTGAGCGCCTCAAGAAGCGTCTTGCCCGGCAATATCTCCGCTGCCATCGCGGCGGAGTGCGTCATGCCGGAGCATCCGATGGTCTCGATCAAAGCCTCCTCGATGACGCCTTCCTTTACGTTGAGCGTCAGCTTGCAGGCGCCCTGCTGCGGAGCGCACCAGCCAACACCGTGCGTCAAGCCGCTGATGTCGCTGTTCTCCTTTACCTGTACCCATCGCCCCTCCGCGGGAACCGGAGCCGGCCCATGGTATGCGCCTTTCGCGACAGGGCACATATGTTCAATTTCCGCAGAATAGATCACACGCTATCCCTCCTAAAAAATGATTTGACAAAGACCCATAAAAAATGGGCAGTATGACACTGCCCAAAGAATAGCCGGTTTATTATTCGTTGTCCAGAGATTATTCGTCCGCGGTGACAGGTTCAGGAAGTTGTTTAAGCAGGCTGTCGTACAGCACCTTCCACATTCCTATGCCCTGATTCTCGCTCAGGTGCTCCGAAACCATCTCCACCACCGTATCCTCAAGCGGTCCATACTCCCTCCTGCGCTCCTCGCCTCCTATGGTCCGCGCCGCTTTCATCATATCCTTCCACAGTTTGCCGAATATCTGACCCTCGAATTGCCTGCACGTTTCTTCGAGCTCACGGGATTTTCTCTCGTATTCCTTAACCGACATGGAACCGTCGGGGTTCCGGAAATTCGGCCTGTTTATCGCGCTGAAATCCGCCATAACGTCCCTCTATTGGAGCACTAGGGTTCCGTGCAGCGCCCCGGCCTCGTCCATTGCCTGGAGAACGGCTACCAGATCCCTCGGCGTGGCGCCCACGGCATTCATTGCGTTTGTGAGGTCAGCCACTGTCGAGGTAACAGGCAATTCCACCAATTGGTGAATTTGCTCGTCGACCGCAATATCGGTTTGCGGCGTGACCACCGTATCGCCTCCGCCGAACGGTTGGGGCTGACTCACCTGCGGTGTTTCAGTGACTCTCACCATGAGGTTGCCATGCGCTACCGCCGCGTTTCCTATCCTCACGTTGCCTCCCATTACGATCGTCCCCGTACGCTCATTCACAACTACCCTGGCAGTCGTGTCCGGCCTTACCGTCAAGTTCTCGATCGACGCAATGAACGCCCCGGGGGAATTTGCGTAATTGCCCGGGAGTCTTACTGAAATCCGTCCCGCGTCGGGAGCATGCGCCACATTGCCGAATTGTTGATTTATTGCGGAGACCACGCGCTGCGCGGTTGTAAAATCGGAGTTCCGAAGCAGCAGGTTGATATGTCCGTCGTACGAGAAGTTCATATTTACGCCTTGCTCGACTATGGCTCCGTTCGGTATGCGGCCGACCGTGACGACGTTTCTCCTCACCCTTGACGCCGCTCCGCTCTCGGCCCATCCGCCAATTGTGAGCGGTCCCTGCGCGACTGCATATACGGCGCCATTGGCGGCTTGCAGCGGAGTCTGGAGCAGGACGCCCCCCTCAAGGCTCTTTGCGTCGCCCATAGCGCTAACCACCACGTCGACGTTCTGCCCGGGGCTTGTAAACGCCGGCAACTGGCAGGTTACCGTTACGACGGCCGCGTTCCTGCTCCTTATCTGCCTTGCGTCCATCGTCACGCCGAACTGTCCCGTCATGTTCGCCAACATCTGATTCGCCATCGGTCCCCTGTCCCCGGTACCCTGCAACCCGACTACCAGGCCCATGCCGACGAGCTGGTTATCGCGCACTCCCTCTACGGTCGCAATGTCCTTAATTCGGACCATAGGTTGAACCTGCGCCGCAAACGACGGCGCCGCAGCGGTGCAAATCGCCGCCGCAAGCACAACTGCCAACAAAATCCTTACATTTCTTTTCTCCACGATGAAGTCGCCTCCATTCTTCTTCATCTATATTATCGGCCTTTTAGAATATGGCCTGTAGTATCTGGTTGATCAGGCCCGGGCGCTGCGTACGGGTGATTACGCCCTTTCCGTTGAATATCAGTTCCGTTTGCGCGACCCGCGTGCTGTCGACTATATTGTTGTGCCCGATGTCCCACGGTCTCACGACGCCGGAGTAGGTGACGTTCGTCCTCTCGGCTCCGTTCACCATCGTGCGTTCGCCATTGATCACGAGGTTTCCGTTAGGCATGATGTCGGTGACCAGGCAGCTCACAAGCATGTTCGTCCTCTTCGTCCGCTCGACCCTCGTGTCTC
>Ga0099364_10002127_pt1 | contig 31880 bp, 35 predicted proteins | sample TergutTh196P3_FD_73070 | JGI IMG/M metagenome (GOLD analysis project Ga0099364, IMG submission 73070) | Microcerotermes parvus P3 segment gut microbial communities from Pointe-Noire, Republic of the Congo - Th196 P3 | ecosystem: Host-associated > Arthropoda: Insects > Digestive system > Gut ... | reverse complement strand
CCCCCCATTTTTAAGCGGTTTTAAGGCAGTTTTAGCGTTTTTTTACCTTCAAGCATACCCTGACGATTTTTGTGCGCTTATACGCAAAATATGTGCCTTTTTCAAAAGTTCTCAGTTTTCATTTCTCAGTTTTCAGAGAATAGTTCTCATTTTTCAGAGAATAGCTATTATAGTATAAAAATGAATAAGTTAAGAAATAATTTGATTAATTTAATATATGATAAACCAAATTCAAATTGCAAGCGAGCCGAAGGATAGTAACCTCGCAAGCACATTGGCGCACGAAACGCGCAAAAACAACGCAGGTAGAATACTCTTTTTGAGTTTATGCGTTGTGGTAATGCTTTCAGGCGCGGCTATATTTACGGCGTGCGGTGGAGATGATGACAACAAAAACGACAGTGGTACTTTTGACGGAAATATTAACGCAACGGTAGAAGGATGGAGCGCTTTCGTTAATTCTGCCGAGATAAGAATAACAGGCGTTTATGCCATTATGGAAACTTCCGGTTTCGCGCTTAGTGTCTTTGGTTCTGTTTCAAATACAGGATTTACAGTAGATATAAATTCATTGTATGATAGTCGCGTTTTACGACTAATTACTGCTACTGTTAATGGGGCAACAGTTAATCTTTCAAACGCCAGATGGAATGAAGCATTTTTTTATGTCCAAAACGCTAATAGTGAAACTGTTGGTTTGCTTTGGCGTGAAAATAATAATGTTTCGGTTCATTATGTTTTCGCAGATAGGGAAGTAACAATAACTAGTGAAGATAGAGATGGAAATATCTGGGATGTGTCTCTAAAGCCAGGTTGGAATATATATTACAGGATTTCCAATAACGATAGTTATTCTATGACTTCCCAATCTCCAAGCGGCAACCTGACGTGGAACGTTATTTCTATGGGAGTAAAAGCGGCAAGAGAATTGTGTGCCTGTAGTAAATTAATTGACGATGAGCAGGAAAGTTGTAATAAAGCTTGGGAGAGTGCATACTTTAATTACGTAGGAGTAGGGTTTAATGACGACGACGAACTAAATTATTTTTTTTATGGTGGTAATACTTTTGAAAACGATTTTCTGGCAGAATTAGCAAAATGTTCAAATTAACAATGATAAACCAAATTCAAATTGCAAGCGAGCCGAAGGATAGTAACCTCGCAAGCACGTTTGCGCACGAAACGCGCAAAAACAACGCAAGTAGAATACTCTTTTTGAGTTTATGCGTTGTAGTGGCGATTGCAGGCGCGGCTGTAATTACGTCGTGCGATAATAAAAATGGCAAAGATGATGATGTTCGTAGCGTAGGTAGAAAGTACGCAATTGAACTATGTGCCTGCTTTCAAATAACTGACCCGAAAGAAGGGCGTGATTGTGTTTCTGCATTACAAAGCAAAAGCGAGTATGAAAAGTGGTGGAAACATGTTCTGTTTGAAGGCGCTGTTGTAAGCGCGTTAGACGAGACAAATTGCGATGGTAATTATCCTGATTGGTGGGATGATAATTGACGAGACTGTGTAATGATATCAATAAAAATTCCAACATCGGGTTGTAGGTGCAAAATCGTACAGCCTGATTTTTTTTTGTAGGAATTGTAAAAAAGCGTTATCTTTGCAGCGGATTTTTAAAATAGATAATCCTCCCCATATTCACGTTGAATATCAAGGGAAAGAAGCAATTGTTGATATTTCAAGCGGGGCGGTGCTTGAAGGTTCTTTATCTTCCCGCCATCTGCGCTTTGTTCAGGCTTGGATTGAAATTCACAAAGAAGAATTGATTGCAAATTGGGATTTATGCCAAAAAGGAGACAAACCGTTCAAAATCGACCCATTAAAATAGATTTTTATGTATATAGGAGTTAAAGCGGTAGTACCGCAGGATAATTATAATTTGTTACTCACTTTTGATAACAATGAACAGGGAGTTTTTGATATGAAGCCTTACTTGGATTTTGGTCCGATTTTTAGAGAATTGAAAGACCCCGTAATGTTCAATACTGCAAGAGTTTCCTTCAATACTGTGGCATGGGAAAATGAAGCCGATATCGATCCTGAAATTTTATATCCCGACAGCCAAATAATAGACGGCGTCATAGATTAGGCGTTGGAAAAAGCATTGAATAAATAATATTAAAAATATGACCGAACATAATAAACTGAAAATACTTCAAACGTTGCTCAAAGATATGGGCAGTGTTGCAGTTGCCTTTTCGGGCGGGGTTGACTCGACGTTTTTGTTAAAAACCGCCCGCGAGGTATTAGGCGACCGCGTGATTGCCGTAACTGCGCGTTCAGCGTCGTTTCCCGAAAGGGAACTGAATGAGGCTGTTCAATTTGCAAAGTCAGAAGGCATAAAACATATAGTATGCTATCGTACCGGAAGCATGAATGAAACAATACCATATAATCAATGACCTAAAATGTAGTTTTCAGATTTCAGACTTTAGTTAATTTTCAACTTTCAACTTTCAATTTTCAATTTTCAATTAAAAAAATGGTTTACGATTTTGATACTATTATAGACCGTCGCGGCACAAACTCAATGAAATACGATTTTGCCCGCGAATTTGGAAAACCCGACGATGTTTTGCCGATGTGGGTTGCCGACATGGATTTTACGGCTCCGCCCGAAGTTTTGGAAGATATTCACAAAGCCATATCGCACGGAATATTAGGCTATTCCATGCCCAAGGACGACTATTTCGACGCCGTGACCGAATGGTTTGGCTCGCGCTTCGATTATCGCGCCACACAAGAGCAGACGGTAAAAGCGTGTGGCTTGGTATTTGCGCTCGTGCGGGCAATTTGCGCATTTACAAAACCCGGCGATGCAGTGTTAATACAAACGCCTGTATACCACCCGTTTTACAGTATCGTTCGCGACAACTATCGAACACTTGTTACCAATCCGTTGAGATACGAAAATGGAAAATATTCCATTGATTTTGACGATTTTGAACAAAAAATCATTGAACGCGGCGTAAAACTGTTTATCCTGTGCAGTCCTCACAATCCTGTCGGCAGGGTGTGGACGCGCGATGAACTCGTTCGTCTGAACGACATCTGCGTAAAACACAACGTGACAGTCATTTCCGACGAAATACACTGCGATTTTGTTTGGCGCGGATACACGCATACATGTTTTGGTACGCTCAACGAAAACGCCGTTATCGCCACAGCGCCTACAAAAACTTTTAACCTTGCCGGCTTGTACGTTTCAAACATTTTTGTTAAAAATGAAGATTTGCGCGAGAGGCTGAGAGCAGAAATGAACCGAAGCGGCAACAACGGGCTGACAACATCGGGCATAGTAGCCTGTCAAAGCGCCTACGCGAAAGGCGCTGCGTGGTTGGAAGCATTGAAAGCGTATCTCGAAGAAAACATTAGTATCACGCGGGAATTTTTGGCTTCGCAACTTCCGAAAATTAAACTCGTGGAGCCGCAAAGCACGTATCTGTTATGGTTAGATTTTTCGGAATACGGACTTGCGCAAACAGAACTCGACAGGCGCATAACGGAAAACGCAAAACTCTGGTTGAACACCGGAACAATGTTTGGCGACGACGGGAAAGGTTTTCAGCGTATCAATATAGCCTGCCCGAGAGCAAGGCTGATAGAGGCGCTTGGGAGATTGGAAAAAATTGAGTAACTTAGCTTTTGAGGCTGTTTAATCTACAACATCGTTCAATGCAGACATTCAGAGGCGTAAATTGGTAATCTAATGTTTTTTCGATTTTTTCACTACTGTAGCGAATTTTCTGAAAAGCTGAATTTGCTGTTTCCTTAGTTATAAATGGCTTTTTCCCGTTTATTTTTGACAACAACAACGCAATACGCCAAGCTATGGCGAGCATCCAAGGTTTGGCAGCAAATTTAGGAGGTTTGACATTGAGATGTATGGCAATGAGATTGAAAAGCTCGTGATAGCTTAAATTGTCGGCAGATATTATAAATCGTTCTCCGTAATGTTGCTGTTCCACTAACGCAATCATGCAGCGACTAACATCGCGTACGTCTACGAAGCCTGTAACTCCGGTAGTGTAAAATTGTAAGCCTTTCTGAACTTGAGAGAAAAACTTTGAACTGCCTTTTGACAAGTCGCCTGTGCCTAAAATGACTGCCGGATTTACTATAACTGCCTGTAGTCCTTCGGCAATTCCGCGCCACACTTCCATTTCGGCTTTGTATTTGCTAAACGAATACGCAGAACGTCCTCGTGATGTTTGCCAATAGTCGTTTTCGGTAATCAGACCGTCAATTTCGCTGCTGCGTCCCAATGCGGCAATAGAACTAACATGGCACAGCGTAATTTTTTTTTCTATACAAACATTGACTATATTGGTTGTGCCGTCAACATTTACGCGCATCATTTCAGGATAGTCGTCGCTTCGAAACGAAACTATTGCAGCAGCGTGAAATACGTGGGTACAACCGTCAATGGCTTGAGACATTGACGTAAAATCAAGAAGTTCACATTCGCGCCATTCGATTTTTTGGAAAAGAGAACTGCCTTTTTCTGTTCCCGCTATGCGCGTAAATATGTTTTGCACTTGCATGGCGTTGCTCTGCCGGCGTATCAATGCCTTCACGCGATACCCCGAGAGTAAAAGCTCGTACAGAAGATGAGTTCCAACTAATCCGGATGCTCCGGTAACAAAGGCTGTAAACATAATTATACCGGTGCGTGAACTACCATAGATTCATCTTCATCGTCGTCGGATTCATCGACAACGGGGACACAGCAAGGGTCTTGACACGGGTCTCTTAGCTCGCCGCCCGCTCTTTGAGATTTTATTTTGTATATAAAACCTAATATTTGAAGAGAAATAACGGGCATCATTGTTACCATAGCTATTATGCCGAACGAATCTTTTAAAACATCGGCATGTGGCAACGCTTCCGATACCCCCTGCGAGTATGCCAAAATGAATGTAACAGTCATAGGTCCTGATGACACTGCGCCAGAATCAAAGGATATGCCTGTAAAGAGTTTAGGCGTAAAAAAAGTCAGTGTCAACGCAAAAATGAATCCGGGCAAAAGATAGTGCCAAAGTTGAATGGCAGGAACAAATATTTTTAACATCGTCAAACCAACGGCAAATGCCATTCCTATTGACAGAAAAATTAAAACAGTTCTTCGTTTAATGTAGCCTTTAGTTACGTCTTGTATTTTGTGCGTCAATACGTAAACTGCCGGTTCTGTCAGAATTATTAACATTCCCAAGCCCGCGCCCAAAAATATGGGAAGAAGTTTATGATAATCGTTGGCAAGTGTGTATCCGACAAGGTTTCCCATGTTCATAAATCCGGCATGAACGCCGGCAAAAAATATTACCAAACCCACAAACGCGCATAGGAAACCGATGAGTATTCTGTAAAAGTATCTTGCCTCTAAATGAAATTCAGTTTTTTGGAAAAACAAAAACAACAAAACTATTGGCGCTAACGCCGACACGGTGTCAATTGCTACTATTGGTATTTCTTTGAAAAATGGCAACCAAACCGAAGTATTGTCTTTGCCGTAAATATTCAACATGCCGGTTACATCATCCGTTTTGATAAAGAAATTTAGAATCAAAACGCCAAATATTGCTCCCGACGCCATCAATCCAACCATTCCGAAAGTATTTTCTTCTGCAATTCGGGTACAGTCTTTTTTCATCGATGCCATTCCCAGCGACAGTGCAAGCACTAACGGAACGGTTATAGCTCCCGTTGCCGCGCCCGATGCGTCAAATGCAATAGCAAAAAAATCAGCAGACGTAAATATAGCTAAACCAAACGCTATACTGTATGAAATAATCAACATCGTTCGCAAAGGAAAATCTTTCAAAAGCCGTATTGCTCCCAACATAAGCAAAATTCCCGCGCCAATAGCTACAACGCCGCGAATGGTGAACGATGAAATGAGTCCGTCGGTGATGCCGGATACTTGTTTTGCCAATACGTTTACGTCCGGCTCGGCAAAATTAATCAAAAAGCCTAAAACAAAAACGGAGATAATGATAAACCACATTTTGTTGGCTCTGATAAACGTTGACCCCATGTTTATGCCAAGCGGCAAAATCGCAAACCTGATACCGAATAGAAGAATTATCAAGCCTACAATAATAGCTAAAGCGCCCACCAAAAACTGTAAAAACATGACAGTAGGAGCTTTGACAAGGGTAAAATTGAGAATAGCAATAGTGGCAACTACCGGCACAACTGCGGGTATTACTTCTTTGATTTTTCCAACTAACAACTCGTTGACTTTTTGTACTAAAGTTTTCATTTTATATAAGTGGTATTAAAAAGTTAAACATACATTGCAATTAAATTTATTAAGCGTTCTACATCGCATTGGGTTGTATCCCATGAGCAAACCCATCGCACTTCGTTTCTGGGTACGTCCCAAACGTAAAAAAATAACTCTTTCTGAATTTTTTCTATTGCCTTAGGCGGCAAAATAGCAAAAACTTCGTTTGCCTCAACTTTTTGCGTTATTTCAATGCCTAACGCCTGTATCTCGCTGCACAGCAGTTGCGCCATTTTATTTGCCTGTTTGGCGTTTTCTAACCAAAGCCCGTCTTTTAAATATGTTTCGAATTGCGCCGAAATATAACGCATCTTGGAAGCCAACTGCATACCCTGTTTACGAATATATTTAAAATTTTCGGAAAGCGCTCTATTCAAAATAACCACTGCCTCGCCGTACATCAGCCCGTTTTTGGCGCCGCCAAAAGATAATACGTCTACCCCTGTATCGGTTATCATTTTCTTGAACGAAACGTCCAAGTACGCCGCAGCGTTCGCCAAACGCGCTCCATCTACATGAAGCAGCAAACCGTTTGCATGTGAAAATTCTGCAATTTTGCGCAGTTCGTCAATGGAATAGACAGTTCCCATTTCTGTAGCTTGAGTGATTGAAACAACGCGCGGTTGTGCATGATGCTCAAAACCAATGCCGTGAAGATGGTTGGCTATGTCAGAAATTTGCAATTTACCGTCAAAAGTTTGATTAGACAGCAACTTGCACCCCGTGAAACGTTCGGGAGCCCCACATTCATCGACGTGTATATGAGCGGTACAAGTGCAAACAACCGAGTTGAACGGGCGGGTCATAGCCTGCAAAGACAAAACATTTGCTGCTGTTCCGTTGAAAACAAAATACACTTCGCACTCGCCAAACAGTTTAATAAACTCTCTAATCGCTGCACGAGTGAACCGCTCATCGCCGTAAGCTGTACAATGCCCATGGTTAACATCATTCAAAGCCTGCATTATGCGGGGATGAACGCCTGCATTGTTGTCGCTCGCAAATCCTTTAATATACTTCAATATCTATTTTTTTACCTTATATTAATATTTTAAAAATCGGTGCAAATTTACAAAAAATAAATTATTTTGCAAAAAAAATGTTTTACGCCGTCAATTTCCTCTTTACATATCTGAGGTTTGTTAGACTTTAGATTTATGGCGCACACATTGATTTGAGTGTGCTTGAGAGTATCAACAAATTCGCGAATATATGTTCCGATACCATATACAGCTGCGCGGTCTAACTCATTTTAGCCCGTCATATAGGCTGAAATCTTGCCACGGTTCGTACATAACGGCACGACACATACCATATTACCATAATTTCATTTCGCTTTTTAATTTTCCTATAAACACAAGATTATTAGATTCTTTGTTGATGGTTGCGAGCGTTTTGTTTAGTATTTGTTTGTCCTCTTCGCTACAATTGCTGTCGGCAAGGCGCTCTTCAATTAATTTTATCAACGCTTCAGGTCTGATGCTTCGCGCATAGTAACCATTACGAAAAAAAGAACTGCGCAAATCAACGGGTATGTTTCCGTAAAAATCATTCACAACATTTGCCCAGAAAACTCTTTTGGACTTCAAGTCTGCTACAACTATATTTTTAGAATCAGGCGTCAATTGTGAACCCAATTCTGCAGGTATCATTTTAGAAGTTTGTGCTATAATAATATCTTTGGTTAGGTGATAAAAAAATGGATTATGAATATTTTCGTACTTCATAGTGAAAAAGGGTTTAAGCACATTGTTTTTTAAATCTATGTGATACAGCGTATCCCTTCTTTCATTATTAGTAGGAGTATGAATCATAAAATCGAATAATCCGGGAATGTTTCGTGTAGAAACTGCTGGAAGATTTTTAAATTCATGCTCAACTAAATGTGTTGGCGGGAATATATTTTCTAACAAATCGCCAGTGTTTACGTCAAACCGATATACCGTGGCTTCAATTGCATTAGATAGCAAATTATCAGTTGCAATAGCCACCATTAATACGTCATCTGACAAAAAAAGTTTGGGATAATTTATACTGTGAGGAGTTACAAACTCCCCAACAAAATGCCCGGTATCATTGTAAGCTAATATTTTGTCTGAGACTAAGATGGGCGACGTGTATATTATACCATTTTCATCGTCAATTATTTCATCGAGGAGTGAATTGCGATTACCAATAGAACTTAGAAATCGCCCGGAACGGTCAAACAGCTTTATAGTCTCTCTTGGTGAACTTACGCCTATATATTTTTCTGTAACGGTAACTCTTTCGAACCCAGTTGTACTGTTATAAAAGGCTTCACGTGTTGTTTCCAATTGCACCAAAAAACAGTCTTCCACTAAACTGCTTAGAGGTATTACCTTAATGTCAGATTCTTTCATATCGTCAAATGAAAACGAAGCCGTATACATTCCATTATTTTCAGATACGAAATTTCCTTCTTTGACGCTTGGGTTTTTACAGGAAAAAACGCTAAACAGGCACAGTATGACGGCGAGCAGAAAATAAAAATTTATTGACTTCATTGTATGTGGGTTTTAATAAAAATATTGTTGTCATCAATCAATTTTTACATTATCGTATATTTGAACCACCGGATTGTCTTCTTCCTTTAATGTTTCTGCTACCTGTTTCAATTTTCCGTCAAGTCGTCCTGCTTTTAAACGTTCAACTAACCAATCAGCGCCGATCAATTCCACTGAGGTGTTAGCCGGGGCTTCCAAATACCTGCGACCTGCAGGAAATTTGCCCTTCGGCTTAAAAAACTCGCCCGTTTGCAAATCAAGTACAAACTCCGGCATTTCCATTGCCTCGCTCGTATTTTCCCCTCTTTCTGTCAGTTCAACAACTCGTGGCATATTATATGTTAATGCATAAATAAACAGATGTTTATCTGTTTTAAAATGAGGAAGTACTATAGTATGAAATTGTGTTCGGGAAAAAACCGAAGGCTTTCGCACGAAGAGAGGTTTTAAATTCTTATCCTGCGTCAAAAGGTAAATCGTATCAGATGAAAAGTCGGCAATTACGAATTCATCGTCATATTTTTCTCTTCTGTGGCTGTAACCAATCCTAATTTGTCTCATAGTATTTTCCAAAGGGAACTCTACGTAAGCGTCTGAAAGTCTCTCTGGGAATGACAAATCTACCCGCGAAATAAAGCTGCCGTCTTTTTTTGAAATAAATACGTAGGGTGTTTTTTGGTTGGTTTTAAGCGCTTCGTCATCCGAGTCGCTACTTGCTGGGCGGAATCCATTGTATGCCAACAAAGTCGTGTCATTGAAATTGTATAAATCCCCAATCCATGAGCCTTCTGGGAAATAGAACTGACGCAGGAATTGCCCGTCTTCCGAATACACAACGCATCTGTTTAGAGAAAGCGCATCGGCAATAAAAATTTCTTTATTAACCTCGTCGTAAACAAACAACCTAAGGCTTTGATAGTCTATACCGCTTGACCCTCTGTTGTTAAACGATGATATTACCTTGCCGTCTCTGCCGAAGATAAGAACATCGCCTCTGCTACGGTTTATTCCGACAATACGGCTATCTGATACGTATCGCAGATTAAAGTCGCGGTCTGCCAGCGCCTCCGGCGTAGTTTCCAACGGGATATAGTCCCAGCCGGCGTCGTCAAGAGAAAACTCCCGTTCCGGATAATTTTCGTTAAAGTCTAAAACAGGATACAATCCTTGTCGCTCGCCTTTATTGAAGCAACTGCTTAGACAGATAGAAACGAATAACAATCCCAGGCAAACTACTTTTAATTGACGAGAGCTGTATCTGTTTTCAATTTTATTAAACATACTAAATTCATTAAAAAATGATTCGCAAAAGTACAGCTTTTATCAATCCTGTGCAATAGGAAACTATCTATATTTTCATTTTTATTGTTATTTTTTTGTAATCCGCTTTATTCGTACAATTCAGCTCAATAAACTATCTTTATTTTCATTTAGCGCACTCAAAAATCATTTTTTAGCGCAGTTCACACCTGTAACTCCTCTCTTAATTACGTATCTGACAACGCTTTCAGAAATTTCTATCATTCTCGCCGCCTCTCTTATTGATTTGCCGGCGTCTAATGCGTTTTGTAAACTCTGCGCTACGTCTGTGGTTATCAATTTTCGGGTTCGTTTACACTTGTAACAGAATTTTCCACCGAGCAAAGTAAGTATCTCAGTTTTTCCTTCCATTTTAATTTTCCTCCTCAAATCGCGGTTCCGACAGCCATCTTTTTAGCCCTTTTTCCTCTTTGCAAAACTCCACGCCAATTTTCACTAACCGTCTATGGTCGGCGGTATAGGGTATCAAGTAACCTTTTTGGTCAATTTGTGCGAGGGCTGCTTCGGCGGTAGCGTTTGTGTCCATCTTGAACTCAAAAACATATATGCTGTCGGCTGTTTTCACCACTGCATCGCATCTGCCTTTAGCGCTTTTTACTTCCGTTTTCACGAATTGCCCCATCAGTTCGACAATAAGGTAGAAAAGATGCTGATAATACTGCTCGTCGCGATGCTCTTTTTTTATTGCATCGTAGGGTATAGACGCCATAAAAGCGGTTAACTGCGTCATAAAACCTGCTACATCGCCATTTTTAAGCGATTGAGAGAAACTGTAGGCTGAAAAACTATCGTTCAATATTTGGGGCGCAAAGGCAGGCAAAAGTTCTTTAAGAAAACCGTACTTGACCTCTTCATTAGGAAATCCCAAAGTTAATACATCGGCTTCCGGATTATATGATTTAATAGTCAGATACCCGCTCTGGTAGAGCAGCGGCGTTAGGCTTGTTTCGTTTGCACGATATTTGTCAACGTCTGAAACAGCAATAGTTACATCATTTTCGCCGAATTTTCTGATATCGTAATTGTCATTTCGCAGGTTTTTGATTAGAAACGTAGGAGTACCGGTTTCGAACCAATAATAGGCGAAATCCAAGTGCATAAAAGTTTTCAATACGCTGAACGGATTGTACATGTTTGTTCCCTTTTTTCCCTTTTTCGAAAACCTGTACCCATCGTAGCGTTTTTTTAGTTTGGCAACTGTTTCATCGTAAGTCATCTCTGTTTCCTCTGCCAATGCGCTCAATTCGGGTTGAAACTGTTCTAACAGTTCTTTTTCAGAAATACCGCATATTTCAGCAAACAGGTCATCTAAACTGATGTCTATCAATTGATTTAAATCACTGAAAACGCTTACTTTAGCAAATTTGGTAACTCCAGTTAGAAATACAAAACGCAGAGCGTAGTCCATACCCTTGAGAACGCCGTAAAAACCTTTGAAAAATGAAAGCAGTTCATCGTTGACTGTCTTATTATCCATGGTGTTTACCAACGCTTTGTCGTATTCATCGACTATAACGACAACGCGTTTGCCTGATTTTTCGTAAGCCGTTTCTATCAATGTGCCGAGACGTGTAGGCAAGTCGGCACACTTTTCGACTATTCCCCATTGTGTTTCAAATTTGCTTAACATTGGGTTAAGCAAATTTTGTACAGACTGCAGGCTATCATTGTCGCCTCTGTTGAAATCAATATAAATGACTGGATATTCTATCCATTCCTTCTCTAACTCGGCTATAGCCAAGCCCTCAAAAAGTTCCTTTTTACCCAGAAAATAAGCTTTTAGGGTAGACGCAAACAGGCTCTTCCCGAAACGGCGCGGACGTCCCAGAAAGTAGGGGCGGCTGACCTCTGCTAATGTATAAATTAATTGTGTCTTATCTACATATACACAGCCTTCGGTGCGCAACTTTTCAAAATCCTGAATGCCAACAGGCATTTTCCTTGATGAAATATCCATATTTTCAATTTTCAATTTTTGATTTACTAAATTTTCGCAAAGGTACGAATTAAATGTATAAAGAAAATTTATTTTTTGATTTTTTTAAAATTTTAGAAATCATTTTTTAGCGCAGTTCACATCTATAACTCCTCTCTTAATTGCGTATCTGACAGCGCTTTCAGAAATTTCTATCATTCTTGCCGCCTCTCTTATTGATTTGCCGGCGTCTAATGCGTTTTGTAAACTCTGTGCTACGTCTGTGGTTATCAATTTTCGGGTTCGCTTACACTTGGTTTCTGTCTTAGGCAATAAATTTTGTTCTGTTTTCGGTTTTTGCGTGCAATTTAGGTGTATCAGACTGCTGTAGTTTGAGGCAAAGCTAACTGCTTCCATTTTTTTATCAACATCTTTATTTTCGTGCTCATCGCCTGTAGGGTCATTCAAAAAACCTATTTTTTCATATAGTGCGGTTTTATTACTTGAAATCGCTTTGGCGCTGATATTAAATTCCTCGGCTATTTTCTGGTCTTTTTTTCCTTGTTTTGTAAGTATAAGAATAGCGCGTTCTCGTTCTGTAAATTGCGGAATGTCTACCTTTTTCCACATATTTGTATGTATATTGTATATCTCGCAGGATAATTTATTTTTAAAATGTACACGCAGGTTTCCGGATTTTTTTGTAACAGAATTTTCCACCGAGCAAAGTAAGTATCTCAGATTTTTTTCTTTCCACATTGGTATCATACGGTGATGCAACGTAAGCGACAAAGGTTTGGATAATTTCGAATATTCCCAATTGGCTCTAAGCGCACAAGAAAAGTATTCAATCTCATCTCTTTTTTCGCTATTCTCTTTTATGTATATCACAATAGCTTCTCTTAGATCCTTCCACAACAATAAATCTGTTTGACATGTCACTTTGTCATACTTATCGTTGTTTCCATTTATTTGCTTTTCTACTTCTTTATTTCCGAATAAGTATAGGGCATTGGGCGAAATATAGCATACTTTGTCATCCATTAAATCTATCATATAGTATATTTCAGAACTGATAGATGAAATCATATCTATTACACAAAATAGATTTTTTTCGTTTATAGAATTATTTTTTACTTCCATATCCTGTTTTTTCAGTCTATTCCAATTGCTCCCAGTCTATTACCGGCTCTATACCTGTTGCAGGACGGGTAAAGAAGCTGCCCATTGCGGTAAAATCGTTCAGAAACCCGCAATTTTGCATAAAAAACTGCCCGTTTTCCACACCTCCCTTATAGTCCATTCTCATGCGTCTTCGTGCGGTTTCGTCTGCTGTGAAGCGCGCTGTTGTCAATTCGAACCATCGTCCGTCTACCGTGCGCGCCCATTGGTTGTTGTAGAAACCTTTGCGCCCGATGTATCCCAATTCGGGATTAAAACTTTCGAGGAATGAATGAGCCCGTTTGTACCATGTATCTGTTTTAGGACGTATGAACTGCGCAATTAAGCGCCATTTACCAATTTCTGGCGCAAAAAAATATGCAGTATATTCGGTTGAGCCATTTCCTAAAGGGCGAACACGGTTAAGAAATTTATAGGTATTGCCGGTAATCCACATATATCTCAAAAAGCTTTGTCCGCCTGAGCCTTCATTACCAAACTCGCCCGTATGCACGTTTTCACCTCGCTTTACCATTGTAATACGTTGGTCTTCAGGTATTTCATTTGGATTGTCGGTATGATATGGGCTCCAAACGGAAAATAAAATTCGGCGTTCGGTAGGAGAGTTCACCTGTATACCAAAATAACCCTCGCCGAATCCATTGGTCATGTAAAAAGTGCCAATTTGGTCTTCGCCTTGCGGAACTGTAACTTCGGAATAAAACCATTCTATTTCTTCGCCTTCGGGGAAAGGAAAATTCAGATGAACAGATGGTCCGCGTCGTCCGAAATGAAAAGAAAAGTCGTTGTCGACGAAACTCATTGGCGCACCGGTAACTTCGCCGTCTACTATTATTGTCGAAACGCGCGCAAATTCGTCGCCGACGCGTCTAACGCCTTGCAAATCGAGACGCACATAACCGGTATCAGCTTGCATCACAGAGCCTATAAATACGAGTTGGGCATCGCCTTTAGGAAGATTTACATTGAACGAATTATTTCCCACCGTCGCTTTGACTTCACTATCATCAGATGCGCTGTATCTAACGAAAAGCGACATGTTTCCGGTTTTTGAAACCCGAAAATAAGTACTATAAATCATATCAGGATTTATCCACCGCTCGATGCCGTTATTTCTTATCAACTCTGTCCCGCTATTTCTCGTTCTTGGCGGGACAATATCCCGCGTCGTAATAAAAGTGTTGCCGCCTACGGGTATACTAACGGCTTGTTGCGAAGGTTGTAATTGCTGTGAAATGAGCCATATTGGCTGAAACAGCATAATGGTAATCAAAATTAAGTTTTTCATTTTTTTTTCTAATTATTTATAAATAAAGGTTAATTTGTACTGAATTTACTGAATTTATTTTTTTCTATTGCGGGCTACTTCTCTATTGCTGGCTTTAATACGTTTGCGTGTTTCTTTTGTTTGCATTTTGAGATGTCTTTTATTGACGCCTTGTCGCGAAATTTCTTTTTGACGTTCTTTGTCAGCATCTCCCCACCTTTTTTTTTCTTTTTTCCAAAATCGTTTTACTGTTTTACTGTTCGTAGATGAAATCAAATCATCATAAGTTTCGCCCACTCCAGGATTCGGGTTTGGATTTTTTTTCGTTTCCCGCTCAATCTTCCTAATTCCCGACCTGCTTGCCTGACCTGTTGTTGGGCGACTTGATTTTCTTGAACTGCCGCACGACGCAAAAAGCAACGCTATAACGCCATACAACAACGAACAGAGCGAGAAATCGCCAAAACACTTGATAAAACTTCGACGATTCATCATTTTCCTAATACTTTCTGTTCAATATTTCGCTTGCAATTATGGCATGGCGCGCGTCAAACTCGAAATCCAATAAAGCGTCAGAACCTTCCTCTTCCGGCATAGTTATTACATCCGGAAATTGTCTATCCATGTTTTCCATTTTTATTGGCTGATAGTAATCCTTTACGAACATTTTTGGAGCAACGTCTTTTTGTTCAGGAACTTCAACTTTTTGAGTTTGCATCATCCGTCTCATCAAATCTTCGAGAGTTTGCGGCTGTTGCGGTTGTTGTTGCTGATTTTGTTCTTGTTCGTCTAAGTCCTCGAAATCATCGTAGGGATGGGGTGGGGGAGGAGGAGCCGGACGCTTGGCTTTCATAACTTTTTCAAAAAGCCCTACAATCATTAACACCGCCAATATTATGATGTATAAAAAATCGCCTAAATCAGCTCTGTTTATTGTATTTACATCCATCATTTTTTCTTTTAAATTTTTTAGATTATCAATTTGACGAATATCCAACTCTTGCTCCGACTGTAACGTTTGGCGTGATTCTGAAATCTATGCCCAAGTGTGCCGCTTCATTTGGCAATCTGTACGGAACGTTTTTTCGCATTGACTCGGGAGTTGTATTTTTCATTATCGAACTGTTGATACTCCATCTTTCGTTCAGAAAATACACCCCTTCGGTAAATACGTAGGCTCCGGTAACAGTATTTTGTTGCTGTAGCCCTCTTCCTTCAGTTTGCTGTAGAGAAGAAAGATGCGAAGGAAACAGATTGTAATTCACAACGCCAATTCCTGCATTTACAAATAATCGCGGGGTAGTTTGAAAACTGAACTTTGGCGCAAAAAAGTAACCTGTCCCCAAGTTAGGCATAAACATGAATCCTGTATTAAGCGAGGCGCCAGCGTAACGGGGCTTGAACCTGAGTTGCGTTGCCGGTTCCTCCGTTTGGGCATAAAGCCCAACGGAGAAACTTGCAAACACAATTAAACATCTGATAATTTTTAATCTTTTAAATATCATGTGTAAATCCTCACTTTTTTTTACGTTCTTTATTAGCTCACCGGTTTATTAGGCGCACCGCTTCCCGGTTTTGCTATTGATTCGCGCATACCCGTATCGGCTTCGATGTTTTTCATCCGGTAATAATCCATTATTCCAAGGTTGCCAGTGCGGAACGCTTCAGCCATGGCTAATGGCACTTCGGCTTCTGCTAAGGTAACTTTTGCACGGGCTTCCTGAATTTTTGCCTTGTTTTCCTGTTCGAGCGCTACCGCCATTGCACGACGCTCTTCTGCGCGTGCCTGCGCTATGTTCTTATCGGCGTTTGCTTGGTCTATCTGAAGTTGAGCGCCAATATTTTTTCCTACATCAACATCGGCGATGTCGATTGAGAGAATTTCGTAGGCAGTACCAGAATCTAAACCCTTGTTGAGCACAACCTTAGATATAGAATCAGGATTTTCGAGAACTGACTTGTGCGTTGTTGATGAGCCGATGGATGATACAATACCTTCGCCAACGCGGGCAAGTATTGTTTCTTCGCCGGCGCCGCCCACCAATTGTCTGATATTGGCGCGAACTGTAACGCGCGCACGGGCAACAAGCTGTATGCCGTCTTTGGCAACGGCGGAAACAGGCGGCGTGTTGATAACTTTGGGGTTGACAGACATCTGCACGGCTTCAAGAACATCGCGTCCGGCAAGGTCGATAGCGGTGGCTGCCTTGAAATCAAGCTGAATATTAGCCTTGTCGGCAGAAATAAGAGCGTTGATAACTTTTTGAACATTACCGCCGGCAAGATAATGAGCCTCAAGCTGGTCGGCGTTCAAGTCAAGACCGGCTTTTTTAGAGTTTATCATTGCCATTACTATGATGGAAGGCGGAACTTTACGCCAACGCATCAAAATAAGTTGTAACAAAGATATTCGCACCTGAGTGAGAATGCACTGAAACCATAGATTCAGCGGGATAAAGTACAGGATAATCCATAAAAATATGATACCTGCTACTAAAATAATTGCATATAAACTTAATGTATCCATTTGAAATTGTTTTTTTATTATATATATTATGTATTTAATGATTTGCTTTTCTGAACTATAATAGTCGATTGGTCGATGTGAACAACCTCTATTTCGGTGTTTTCGTCAATTAATCCAAATTCTGATTTACCTTCCAAGATTTTGTCGTGGATAAGTATTTTGCCGATTGGAGCTAATCTCGAGATAGTCATTCCCTTGTCGCCCAATTTAATATCGTTGGTATCAACGACATTTACCTTGCTGTCTATTTCGGAATTTAACGACAGCTTGTCCCATGTTTTTGGTCGCAATACGTAGCTTAAAAACACTATAAACATCAGTCCGGTTGCTATGAGCGAAACCGCGCCGGCAGTATTTCCGTGCCATTTGAACGTGAGGATGACACTGCAAGCGACAAGCAGCACTCCCGCTATTCCGGCAACGGTAATACCGGGCAGCACAACCACCTCAACGATGCATAGAGCTATTCCTACGACAATCAACAGCATTATAAGTACTATATCCATACGCTTAATCAATTGTTACAGAGAGACCTTTACTTGTTAATTTATCCTTTAACGGATGCAACATTCCAAACGTACCGCTCTTCACATCGCATTTCCCGTTGAAATGAACGATGTAGGCGCATTGTTCGGCTTGGTGTGCTTCGTGCTGACAAATATCAATCAACGAAGCGATGACGTGGTCAAACGAATTGACGTCGTCGTTATGCAGTATTAAATTATATGTTTCTTCGTCCATAACGTCCACTGCATCATCATAATCTGGGCTTTGCCAAATAGATTCTTTCACACTCATTCTATCTAAAAATATTTTCCGCAAAAATAAATATATTTTTTTTATTTTGCAAATATTTTTGAAAAAAAAATTATATTTGCGACTTTTTAAATCCAAAAAATATTACTAAATGAACGAACAAGAAATAGTATTGAGTGGAATCCGTCCGACGGGTAGCTTACATCTGGGCAATTACTTTGGCGCATTGCGAAATTTTGTGCGCTTGCAAGAAACCCATGAATGTTATTTTTTTATTGCCGACTACCATTCTCTAACAACGCATCCCACTCCGGAAGATATGCACAACAACGTTAGACGCGTTATGGCTGAATATATTGCTTCCGGTATGGACCCCGAAAAATGTACTTTGTACGTACAAAGCGATGTGCCCGAAATTTCTGAATTGTATTTACTGCTAAATATGATTGCATACGTGGGCGAATTGGAACGTACTACCACGTTTAAGGATAAAATTCGACTGCAGCCCGGAAATATCAACGCGGGACTTCTTACCTATCCTGTGTTGATGGCTTCCGATATACTTATTCATCGCTCGCACAAGGTGCCGGTGGGCAAAGATCAAGAGCAACATCTTGAGTTGGCGCGCGTTTATGCACGCAGGTTTAACCATACGTACAATGTCGACCTGTTTCCCGAGCCGGTTGCTTTTAATTTTGGGGATAATCTTGTGAAGGTGCCGGGATTAGATGGAACGGGAAAGATGGGAAAATCAGAAGGAAATTGTATATATTTGACAGATGCTCCGGACGTTATACGAAAAAAAATGATGAAAGCCGTGACAGATTCAGGTCCAACTGTTCCTAATCAGGAGCCTGCCGAGTCTGTTCAAAATCTTTTCACTATAATGAACTTAGTGTCTAAGCCTGAAACGGTTACTTTTTTTCGAGAACAGTATGCCCAATGCAGTATTAGGTACGGCGATTTTAAAAAACAGTTGGCAGAGGACATTGTTACATATTTTACGCCGATTCGCGAAAAATATGAACAAATATTCAAAGATAAGGAATATCTCGGCAAAGTGGCTGTTAGAGGATGCGAAAAAGCTCGCGAAAGCGCCGTAAAAACAATGACAGAAGTTAGAAAAGCTATAGGAGTGCGAAATATGTAGTCGCCTCAGTTAAAAATTTACGTTAAATAGAAAAAATGGCTTAATTTCCTTTATATCAGGCAAATATGCAGTCCGAACGCCAATTTTAAAAGGAAATATAATTCGCATCAGATGTACGTCGGCAAGCAAATCAATCCCAACGCTGAGCATGTCGTCTGTGTGCCATCGAGCTTTTTGATTGAAAATGTAATAGCCGTTTTGTGCAATATCACAAAAAAGGTTGGTTTGCAGCCTTTTAAGGTATATAAAATAGCTAAAATTCCAATCGGGGTAAAATATCGGAAATGCGTAGTCGAAGTTTACGAAATTCAATTTTTCGGAAAATCCTCTCAAATATCCACGTGGAAATGAAAGCATTGATATCATTCCGAACGTTTTAGCTTTTTGATGTTGGCAGCCGCTTGTCAATTGTAAACTATGGTGTGGCGCTATTCCGGGCAAAAAAATACGCGTCCATAGATAGTACATATCTCCAAATTGTTCGCTATTCCAAGGCGTGTGCAAAAATGCGCCTTGAAAAATGAAACCCAAACGCGGAGCAAGGTCGCGTTGGGATGTTTTTTGATAGCGATACATTGAAAAACCATAGCTTAGTCGGCTATATCCGGTCTTATAGTCGTCCATGTCAGGCGAATAAAAATGTCGATTGTCATACAGCAATGTTATTTGCGGACTGAAGCCGGTATGCCAGCGACTGCGGGTAAATACAAAAGGAATATATGAGCGTACATAAACATCGGTATTTCGACGGTGTGCGGCATTAGAGTATTCTTCCGCTCTTGGTGGAGCGTAGGAAGTTAAAACAGGTCCGCCATGATTGATATTTACGTCAAAAACGGGATATAAGCCTTTGTACGTAAAATTTGCATGAACAACTCCATAATCGCGGCGCCACGAATATCCGGCAGAAGATGTGAGATTGCCTAACAAGTCCTGCGAAAGCACAACGACTCCCGGATGAAAATCAATTTCAGTGGCGTTATGCACATCTACATTATAATATAGTGGCGCCCAACTATGCACGTTAAACAAGTTTGTCCATTTACGATACGGCTTTATATCGTATATGTTATTGGGAATGATGCTGTCATGCAAGTTAAAACCTTCTTGCCTGACAAGCGTTCGGAAGAGTTTTAACGAATTGTCACGTAATCGTTCAACGCGTACCCACTTTTCAGGCTCTGAGTTAATTTCAACGAGCGAATAACCGTCTATGGAATAATCCGCGAAAATTATTTTATCTCCCGTTTCGTTGGTCTGCGGGTCAAAAGCGCCAAAACGCGACGAACTCACTTGCATCGCTTCTCCCGAAAGATAGTCAAATGCGTAGATATTCATAATTCCGTTGTAGCAACTGTTGAAAAGCGCATATTTTCCACCATCAACAGGATTGGATATATCATGGTTTTCTGACGTCATCAATGTCGTGTATAGACCTGTCTCAACGTCGATGCGCACTATTGACTTATTTTTGCCATCGTTCACAATTGTTAGCAGTGATTTGCCATCTTTTGTCCATGCTGGCGTTTGCAGTAATGCCTGATTATCGTTTGGCAGACGCATTTTTTCGTTTCCCGTTTTGGCGTCTAACAACAAAATGGACACAACGCCATCGATTGTTATCTCAACAACGGCAACTGTAGCTCCATCGGGCGATATTGTCGGCGAAAAAAATCTTGTTCGACGCTGTAAAGTCCTTTCATGCCCTGTATTTATGTCATATATTTTTACAATCGAATAGGTGCGGTTGCTCCAACGCACGTCCTGCACCTGTTCAGTCCAAGCTAACAGTCCGTTAGAATAGGAAATACGTTCGGAGTTGAGTATGCCCGGCGTATGAAGGTTTTGTTCTTTACCGTCGGCATGAACTTTTACCAATTGTGCAATATTTGCAATGCCCGATTTTAACGCAACAAAAGAACCGTCGTTCAAATAATGTGGCGAACGGTAATTAGTATAAATATTTGAAGTTCTGACAGTTATTGGCACTGTATTTTCATAAATGCTCTGAGCCTGTTGTCGATACCATCTGTACGTTAAATCGTTAAAAGCGTTGTTATAAAGCTGCGCGGTAGAATGTCCCGTTCCTTTTTTTAAACCTATACTGAATGGATATCGAAAAAAACTGAATGGATTTTGCGCCACGAAATCTATCGCCGTTTCAAATGTTTGTACTCCATATTGTTCGCGTGTCCATCCAACAATTTGATATCCAGTCTCATAATGATTTGGAACATGGTCGCGATACGAGCCAAAAAGCGCTTTATCGTATTTGTGAAAATTATCAGAAAGCGCAATCGTACGCAAAGGCATCTCGAACGAAGGGTCGCGTCCTCTGCCGGTGTTAGAAAAAGCAGTTTCAGTTGCAATTGCATCGCCCTCAAGAAACCAACGCGGCAACAAGCCCGCAGTCATACCAACAGCCTGTTGTCCGGTAACGATGCCCATTGCGCGGGTAAATCCCTGATTGAGTTTGTCAATCTGCACAACGTGGCGATATTCGTGTATTGCCAAATGCGATAACCATTCTTGCGCATAGTTGCTTTGCGGCGGAGTTAAAAACATCTCCGAACGTTTAGGCGTCCACGATACAAAACCATTTGAAAAAGACGTGCGATTGTGCAGCACAACCGGAATATGCGAAGGAGCATGGCTTAGGGTTTTGCCGCCTTGATAGTGAATGTATTCAAGCACATTGGCAACACGTTGCCCCTTTGCAGCAGCGTCGTCAGGAAAAATGATGCGAAAGTTTTTTGTGTTAATTTGTTGCCACCTGACTGAAGCCGGAGCTACACCCGATTCAAAAAATTGAGCATCAGCGCTATTGCTCAATATAAATATCAACAATGAAAATATTGCGCATTTATATGATAAAACTTCACTGTTTACTGTAGCCATAATTTTTCAACTGCTTCATTTGCCTTATGTTTTTTTTACGGCACAAAGATAATATACTTTTTATTAATTTCACTAACATACGAATGATTTTTTTGAATATATTCCTTATTTTTTTGTGCGCTGTTTTGTTATTTGAAAAAAAAAATAATAACTTTGCCGCCGAAAAAAATATTTAAAACAGTGTACTATAAAGGAATTTTTTTAACAATTATTTTATTCGCATCCAACTGTATGATGCAAATTTTGGCTATTAGCCAAGAAGAAAAAGCCGCAGAGAAAGCGCCGGGAAAAATTTCAGGGCAGGTTATACTTATGTCCGCTACAAATTCAAATCTGACGGGTCATTTCTTCAATGACATGCCGGCAGTGAGAGGCACAGTTACCGCATCAAAAGGCGGTTTTGGTTTTTTGGCAGGACGAAATTCAGACCTGATAAATCCAAAATCACCCGGCAATGTGTGTATCTTGATGCCGTCATATTCAAATACTTTTGGTAAATACACCACTACATTTACAGCCGAGCTTTACCTTTTCGACCACCATGTGAATATGGATGTATTTGCTCCCGGCATGACGTTTACCCGAAGAGGAGCGGTGAACGTTGAACTTTTCGTTGCCTACGGATGGTCTTTTCAGCACGAAAGAAATCCAGATATGTTTACTCAACGCGTTGCCCTGTCTAAAGAAATCGCAGGTTTCAATTTTAGACTTATTGGATGGAACTTGTGGTATGGCACACATAGAAATGCTGCAGCGTTTGAAATTTCTAAAAACTTGACGGAACAAATACGCCTGTTTATTAGCGGAAACCGTAACCATAACTACGGAAATGAAAACCAAAGTCCCAAAACGCATAAATTTGGCACAGTTAGATTTGCTTATTCATTTTAAAGTCAAGCAATCTAATATACGTTTCGATTCCGTTTTTTATTTCATCTATTAAAATATACTCATCGGCGGTATGTGAGCGCGCTGAATCGCCGGGTCCTATTTTTATGGAAGCGTTTGGTATTCGCGCTTGGTCGGAAGTGGTTGGAGAGCCGAATGCAGTTAGCCCTAAAGCCAAACCGTGTTGTACGAATGGATGTTCCATCGAAATTGAAGATGAATTAATAAATGTTGAACGCGGCTTTATTTCGCTGTGTTTCATGTTTTCGCGAATAATCATTAAAGCTTCATCGTTGTTGAAGTGCTCATTCGTTCTAACATCTACAACATATTCGCAAATATCAGGAACGATGTTGTGTTGAAACCCCGCGTTTATTACCGATACGGTCATCTTAACATCACCCAACAACGTCGATGTGCGCGGAAATTTAAAGTTTCTAAACCATTCAATATCCTCCAATGCCAAATATATTGCGTTCAATCCTTCGTTACGGGCGGCATGTCCGGTTTTACCGGTAGTTTTGCAGTCTAATACCATCAAACCTTTTTCGGCTACAGCCATTTGCATTTGAGTGGGCTCTCCAACAATTGCTAAATCGAAATGTCCTATATCGTCTAATATTAGCGCTAATCCGTTGTTTCCGGTGATTTCTTCTTCAGCGGTAGCAGCTAATATTAAGTTAAAAGAACGCGAATTTTGTTCAAAAAAATGTAAGTAGGTCATAATTAGGCTAACTAACGAGGCGCCGGCGTCGTTGCTGCCTAATCCGTACAGACGCTCATTTTCTATTGACGGCGTAAACGGGTCGCGTGTCCATGAAACAGCCGGTTTGACAGTGTCGTGGTGCGAATTGAGTAGAATTACCGGTAATTCATCGTTGATAATTGTTCTAGTCCACACGTTATTACCCTTACGAAAAGTGATACAGCCCTGTTCTTTCAAAAAATTCTCCAAGATATCGGCAGTTTCGTTTTCCTGCCGACTGATTGAAGGAACTGAAATTAATCGTTGCAAAAGAGCTAAAGCGGTTTGTAATTTTTGATTCATAAAAAAATATTTAATTTTAATGGTAAAAAACACTGTTACTGATTTATGTCTACTATTTCTTCCTCTATAATGGTCAATTTTTCGTTTCCGTTTTCTGTAATGACAAAGGTGTTTTCTAAACCGACTGCTCCAACGCCATCTATTACAAATTTAGGCTCAATTGCAAGCGTCATTCCTGTTTCTAACACTGTGTTAGAACGCATAGCTAATACCGGCATTTCGTTTACTTCTATACCGACCCCATGCCCAATAAATCGCGCTTGCTGCCTGTTGCCCATAAAACAGTCGTCTAACCCGTTTCGCTTTGCTATGTCGAGCGAGCGTAAGTAAATATCCTCGCATACCGTTCCCGGACGCATCATATTTATTATTTCATTTTGAATTTCAAGAGCGGTCTGGTGCGCTTTGTAGGCTTTTTTAGATAATTTACCAATGGAAAATGTGCGGGTCATATCTGTCATGTAACCCGTAAAATTACCGTTCATATCAATCATAACGCTCATTCCGTCTTCTAAAACGGTGTTGTTTGCACCCACAGGTATTGATGGATGAATACCCTTTCCGCCTAAAGCAAAATCGTATGGAGAAGGCTCGCAGCCATTCGTTCCTGCCAAAAGGCTACCCATGAATATTTCCATACTGTTCCCGAACACTCTGAATATACCGAGATTACCGGCAAGTCGTAATTCGCGTTCAATGGCGATAGCAAGTTCTAAATCAGTCATTTGCTTGCGAAATAGTTCGGGAATTTTTCGGTAAACTTCTGAATGAAGTCTTCCGGAATGACGCAAATTATCAATTTCAGATGCAGTTTTAATACTTCGCGCTCTTTGAATTGCAACTGTTCCGTTAACTATTTTTGAAGATTTAAAAATAGCTTCTAATCGCAGCCACTCGTTATGAGTCATGGAATCGCCCTCAAACATTATACGCTCAGGAAAAGGTATCGCAAGCTCTGTCATTATTTCTGCAATTTGTTCGGGCTTACGAACATGCGCAAAATGCAGAGACTGACTGTGACAATCGTCTACGAGCAGACTCTTTAGTTCTAAATCGACCGGTCGTCGCACAAAAAGCGTCGGAACACCGACCACGGGAATATACAAATATCCCATAACAACCTGCCCTACAGTGTAATATAAATTTACATTCGAGGTAACCAAAAAAGCGTCGGCTCCGGCAGACTGTGTTTCCTTACGGATTTTTTCTATATGTTCTGTTTTCATTTCGAGCGCAAAAATACAACAATATTTCATCATACAAGATTTTTTTTTATTTTTTTATCAAAATAAGTTTGATTATCTTCTATATAAGTAAAATAGCAAATTGCTCACATACAGCGATTTGCTATTTTTCTTATTTTTTATTTTATTTTTTCAAAAAAAATGTTTTACTTTGCGGCGTTTTTTTAATATTAAAATTATCATCGTTCGAATGAAAAAAATATTTTTATTTCTTTGCATTATTTCAAGTTTTTTGATTTCATGTAATAACCCTAACGCTTCCGAACAAACGGTAGAGACAACCGGTGAAGCGTCACAATTTCAGTCTGTTGCACACGGAGCCGTTGTGCATGTCGACCTCGACTCTTTGACAGAAAATTTTCTGATGACTAAAGATTTAATGGGAGAGTTGGAAACAAAGATGAACAGATATGAGACGGAATTAGGCAATAGACAAAGAACGTTTCAGCAAGCCGTTGCAGATTTGAACAACAGAGCCAACAGAGGTCTCGAAACCCGCGCCAGATTACAGGAAATGAGCGAGAAACTCGCACAGGATGAGCAGAATCTGATGCAGTTAGCCGAAAGGTATCGTATGGAAATTGCCGAAGAGCAGATGGTTATGCAACGTCAAATACTTCAGGCAATTATGGACTACCTCGAAGAGTACAACAGAGAAAAAGGCTACAAGTACATATTAGGCAATGCCTTTGGCTCAATTATTCTGTTTGCCGACCCATCGCTAAATATTACAGATGAAGTTCTGGAAGGACTGAATGCCAAGTACAGAGCAGGGCAGAGGTGAGAAAACAGATTATTTTGTCTACCGCTTATTTTGCGCCGATAGAGTATTTTTCAATATTACTGTCTGACGACTGCAATGTAATCGTTGAAAGACACGAAAATTTTAACAAACAGTCGTATCGTAATCGCTGTACGATTTATGCCGCAAACGGTTTGTTGAATTTGGTGGCGCCCGTTGTTAAAATGGAAAAACCAAAGATGCGCATTGACGAGGTCAAAATTTCGTACTCCATGCAATGGCAAAAGCAACATTTTAAGGCTATTGAATCGGCATACAGACGCTCGCCATTCTATGAGTTTTACGTTGACGAATTGATAGAGTTTTTCACGCATCGGTATGAATATATTTACGAGCTAAACATGCACATAATGAGAAAATTATGCGAACTGATTAACATACCCTGCGACGTTGAAGAAAGCTCTAAATTCATTAAATCGGAAACTTGCAAAGGTATTGTTGACATGCGATACAAGATACATCCAAAAGTTAAATCGGCAAATTATGACAAATACGCGCACTATACTCAGGTATTTGGAGAAAAATGGGGCTTTAAACCAAATCTTAGCATTTTAGACTTGCTTTTCAACGCAGGACCCGATGCGAAGGAATATTTGTTCAATGTATTGAAAACTGAAAACATGAGTTATAGGCGCTGACGGCTTACTGACCGGCTACGCAGGAGGTTTGGATAACAAAAAATGGCTACTTGAACGCGAAACAAAAAGAAATAAGCAATTTTTTCATTTTTCTTTGTTTTCTAAAAAACAATGCCTACCTTTGCCGCCCAATTAGTGGGCGACTTTTTCGGAAGCCAACAAGTTGAAAAAACATATTGAAATAGCGAATTTTGCTATGTCCTATGCATACGCAATCTCCAACCGTTTCTTTATTGAGTCTCGAATAAAAGAATTGATGCTTGTTCCGTGACTTTCTGCATAAATAGCAACCTGACTGTGCATTTCAGACGGGATACGTATGTTCAGAACGCCGTTATATCCCTTGCGAGCCTTGATACCATTTCTGGCGCAGCACTCCAAATAACTGTCTATTGTTTCCTTGAAGTTTGCATAAAGTTCTGAAGCAGTCTCGCCTTCATACAACAATAAATTATTTGGCATTCCTAAAACCTGACCAAACAGGCAATCATCTTCTGCGCTATATTCTACGCTGCCGTAATATCCCTTATATTCCAAATTTTTCATTATCTTCTTTTTTTATACTGTTATCTTCATTCTTATTTTCTTCATATGTTTCTTTCAACAAACCTCTTTCATTCAAAAAATTATAAACCTTTTTCATAGCGTATGACTTTATTACGTTAGTCGGATGCGGCTTATGCAACGTATGAACCTCCCCGTTCTTCACAAACTGAACGCCCGAGCCTGACGTTTTGCCTTTGTTATCAAGCAAAAAACCAAATATCCCAAACAATCTAACTAACTCGTCCCAAGAGAAGTCATTGGGCAGTTGCATGAAACGCTTTATCAATTTTTTCTTCGTACTAATTCAAATAAATTTCGCCGCAAAGTAACAAAATATTTTGCAACTCCCCAAAAAAAAATATTTTTTTTTACTTTTTCTTTGTTTTCTAAAAAACAATACCTATCTTTGCCGCGTAAAAAAATGTCAATAGAGCATGTCAGTGTGTTAAAAAAATGAAGTTCTCGCCGCGGCGAGAGAGCGGGAAACCGGCAAATATGCAGAGGAAAGCGGAGTGATTAGTCCGAGCGCCTGTTGCAAGGGAGCCTATTGGGGTATGTGATTTTTTAAAACCGTTATAGCCAATGAACCAAGTCATTTTCAATGAAATACAAGCTCTTAAGCGACAGTTGTTGCCCACCGAAAAAGTGATACTTTTCGGCTCGCGGGCGCGTGGGGATGCGCGAGAGGACTCGGACTGGGACTTGTTGGTGCTGATGAATAGAGAAAAGAGAAGTTTTATAGAAGATTACGACGAATACGGATACCCGTTTTCTGAAATAGGAGACAAATACGGTACAATGATAAGCGTAGTTGTATATAACAAAAAGGACTGGGAAAAGAGACCATCTGTGTTAAAATGCAATGTTGAACGAGAAGGAATAGAGGTAACATGACTGAAGAAGAAAGAAATAATCTTGTAGGCTATCGGTTGAAAAGAGCCGATGAGACACTAATCGAAGCAAAAGACCTGATTGGTTTGAATCATTGGCACGGAGCAGCAAATCGCTTATAAAAAACTTATTAAGCAAATTTTTAACCTGCGTCAAAGCGGCGACTACGATGATTGGCTTGTTTTTAAGGAGCAAGACGTCGCCCCACTCGTCGAACCGGCACAAAAATTCATTCAAGAAATGGAGAGATTGATAAATTTAAAAATCTAAGACCAACAAAACCAACCAAAAAAATTTACCTAAAATTGTAACCTTTTTCGCAATTCTACGTATAAAGCAAAAAGGAGCGCAGAAGCCGAAGGGCTAATATCACCCCCAAAGCCGACTCGCCCCCAAAGATAGATAATTTTTTGTGTAATTTAATGTAAAACAATGATATAGGATAAAAAAAGCGTAAGGAAACGTAAAAATTTAGATAGAGAAATAGCAGATTAACGCGCAATTAGCTGCTGTTCTCCCTGCGAAAAAAATGATAAAAAAAATTCTTGTTTTTGTTGTTTTTATGGGATTTTTCGTAACTTTGCCGCTAAAATTTAAAACTCGTATGGATATAGATTTTAATAATTTGGACGTAGACATATCGGAGGCAATCAAAGAATTAGACGAAGATTTAAGCGTATATGTAAACCTGAAAACTGATTTTGGTTTCAAGCGTGTTTTCGGAGTTAAAGAGGTGATGCTAAACTTTTTAAATACTGTTTTAAGGATAGCAGGAGGGATTATAGACTTGGCATATATCAATACCGAAATTTTGGGACTTACAAAAGATGACCGCAAATCAATCTTCGACTTGATTTGTGTAACCGGAAACGGTGAGCACATCATCGTTGAGATGCAGACCATGAGGCAGACTTATTTTAAGGATAGAACCGTATTTTATGCCGCTTCGCTAATCCAACAGCAAGGAATAAAAGGAAAAATCAAAGACCCGATAACCGGAAAGGATATATCCTGGGATTTTAAGTTACCGCCCGTTTATGTGATAAACATTGTAGATTTTTGTTTAGACAAGGCGCAAAATATTCCCAACTATAACGAAAAATCTGAAACCCTCGAACAAAAATACACATCATACATAAAATTGATGGATGTAGATACCAAAGAGCTATTCTATGACAAATTAACGTTAGTATATATCGAATTGGAGCGTTTTACAAAAGAATTGAAGGATGTAAAAACTTTTTTAGAGCAGTGGGTTTATATAATTAAACGCCTGCACGAACTGAAAACTGTGCCGGATGAGCTAAAAATAGAGGTTATAGAGACAATTTTTGAGATAGCCAAAATTGCCAAAATGAGTAAAGATGAAGTATTTATATATTTAAAAAACCTAAGAGATATGGGATTAATACAAACTGAATTCAATAAAATGAGCAATACCATTGCTTATCTGCAAAGCAGTAACACAGCGCTGCAAAGCAGTAACACAGCGCTGCAAAGCAGTAACACAGCGCTGCAAAGCAGTAACACAGCGCTGCAAAGCAGTAACACGGTACTGCAAAGCGAAAAGGTCGCTATGCAAAATCTACTCGAAGAATATCAGCGAAGGTACGGCAAATTAAACGGGACACCCAATTAATGCCTAAACAATAAATCAGCAATAAACCAACCTAAAAAATGTAACCTTTTTCGCAATTCTTCGTATAAAGCAAAAAGGAGCGCAGACGCCGAAGGGCTAATATCCCCCCGAAGCCGACCCGCCCCCGAAAATAGATAATTTGTAGTATAAATTTAATGTAAAACTATGATATAGAATAAAAAAGCGTATAGGAAACGTAAAAATTTAATAGATAAATAGCAGTTGCTATTTGTTCTTGGCAGATTTGCGCTTGTCAAAATATTTTTTAGTTTTTTGAAACTTTTTTGTCAAATGTACGTACAATATATAGAATGTAAAAGTCAAAATGAGTAAAGGTAACAAAAAATCAAGCGCTTCAAATTCCAAGGCAAGGAAAAAGTTGAGCGTATACATAAACTTTGAAAAAAAATCTTCCAAAAGAAGAAAAATACAAGAAATATTTGTCGTATATTCAGTTGATAGACCGAGAAACGCACGAATTGTTTAGCGACAAACTGAACATCATTTGCATAGAGTTGCCCCGCTTCGGAAAAAAAATGAACGAAGAAAAAACGTTTCTTGAGCAGTGGATATACTTGATAAAGAACATGCACAAGTTGAAGGATATGCCGGAGGAAATGAAAGTCGAAATTTTTGAAACAGTTTTTGTCATAGCAAAAATAGCACAAATGAGCAAAGAAGAAGTAAATAGATATCTAAAAAGTTTAAGCGATATGAATGCAGTAAAAAATCAATTTAATAGAATGAGAAATACAATTGCCACAGTCACAGCCGAAAGAGACAACGCTTGGATCGAAAGAGACAATGCTTGGATCGAAAGAAATAACGCTTGGATCGAAAGAGACAACGCGCTGGAAGAGTTAAAAAAGTTGAAACAGCAATTCGGGTTAAATTAAGCAAATAGCAAGAATGTGAAAATGCTGAGATACAAAGCTAAAATGCCGAATTGCGGCGAAGGTTAGGTCTAAAACAAAACCATTAGTAAACCAACCAAAAAAATTTACCTAAAATTGTAACCTTTTTCGCAATTCTTCGTATAAAGCAAAAAGAGCGCAGACGCCGAAGGGCTTATATCACCCCGAAGCCAACCCGCCCCCGAAAATAGATAATTTGTAGTATAAATTTAATGCAAAACCAAATAGCCGATGAACCAAGTCATTTTCAATGAAATACAAGCCCTTAAGCGACAGTTGTTGCCCACCGAGAAAATGTACCTTTTCGGCTCGCAGGCGCGTGGTGATGCGCGAGAAGGCTCGGATTGGGATTTGTTGGTGCTGATGAACAAAAAAGGTAAGCACAATTGGGAAGATTTTGACAAAAATGCGTATCCATTCTCAAAATTAGGATGGGAGCATGGCGTTGAAATCAACCCTCTCTTGTATACTAACGAGGAATGGGAAAAAAGAAGAATCACACCACTGTACAAATACGTTGAACGTGAGGGAATTGAAATTAAATAATCTAACTATATTATGAAGTTAACGGAAGAAGAAAGAGAGGCAATCGTAAAATATAGATTGGAAAGAGCAAAAGATGCAATGGTGGATGTGAATGTTGCAATACAAAACAATCGGTGGAATAATGCAGCAAACAGGCTGTATTATGCTTGCTTTTATGCAGCAATAGCGCTATTGTTGAGTGATGGTCACAGTGCGAACGCGCATCGAGGAGTTAGAACTCTATTAGGATTGCACTATGTGAAAAACGGAATAATAGAAGAGGAATTGAGCAAGGTATTGCAAAAAACGTTCAATTTGAGACAAACAGGCGATTACGATGATCTAGCGATTGTTACAGAACAGGACGTTGTCCCCCTCCTCGAACCTGCCCAAAAATTCATCCAGGAAATGGAAAGATTGATAAATTTAGAAACCTAAACGATATTGAAAAAATGATTAATATAGTGAAATTCAGCGATGTAGCCGAAAAAGTAATCACGGTCAGAGAGCAAAAAGTTATCTTGGATAGTGATGTGGCAATTCTGTATGGTGTTGAAACTATGAGAATTAACGAAGCAGCAAAGAATAATCCTGATAAGTTTCCATCTGGGTATATTTTTGAGTTGAGCCCGGAAGAGAAGCAAGAGGTTATCGAAAATTTCGATAACCCCAAGGTGAAATTTTCCCCGGCAATGCCAAAAGCATTTACCAGAAAAGGATGCTACATGCTGGCAACTATCCTCAAAAGCCCCAAGGCAACAAGTACGACACTTGCCATAATAGAAGCGTTTGATAAACTGAACGAATTGCGCGAAACAGTAGCAGAATTGTCAGAAGCCCCCGAAGAATTCAAACAAAAAACCCTAATGCAGAAAGGAGGCGAGGAAATCTCCGAACTACTGAGCGA
>Ga0099364_10002126_pt1 | contig 31901 bp, 20 predicted proteins | sample TergutTh196P3_FD_73070 | JGI IMG/M metagenome (GOLD analysis project Ga0099364, IMG submission 73070) | Microcerotermes parvus P3 segment gut microbial communities from Pointe-Noire, Republic of the Congo - Th196 P3 | ecosystem: Host-associated > Arthropoda: Insects > Digestive system > Gut ... | reverse complement strand
ATTGGGTGCGTTTCGGCACCAAGTCAAAGTGCAAAAATTGATTTTTAGAGGTTCCCGGAAGGATATTCAAAAATCGACCACCGCCGGTCGCACCACCGGCAGCGGCAACCGCTCCAAGTCCCAAATGAGGACAGTCAAACTGTAGGCTGACGTGACAATTTTCTTGCCGTCCGGCGAAAAGTGAATACTGATCGTCAATTCGCGTTCATGTCCTCCCAGTGCGTGCAGTTCCTTTCCCGACTCGGCATCCCAAATGCGGATGACTCTATCGTGAGGGTTTCCTGTCGTGAAAACCCGCTTTCCGTCCGGCGAAAAGGCGGCGTTATCAAACTGCGTCTCAGCAATACGCCACCTGTTTTCCATTTCTTCCGGTGTCAAGACTTTACCCGGTTCTACTCTTATCCCTGGCATGAATCCACCATGCAACCGCATATCGCGACGCTTGTTCGGATCGCCTCGCAATAGTTGCAATTCTTCTCCCGATTCGGCATCCCAGATTCGGGCAGTTTCGTCATAACTTGTCGTAACAATTTTTTTGCCATCCGGTGAAAAAGCGGCAGTGTGGAGGTAATTTGAATGTCCCTCCAATTTTTGCAACTCCTTTCCCGATTCGACTTCCCAGATTCGGGCAGTGCAGTCTCGGTTTGTTACTGTTACAATTTTCTTTCCGTCTGGCGAAAGGACGGTAGGATCCGTTTTGTGCGTTACATGAATACGTCCTTCCAACGTTTTCAATTCTTTGCCCGACTCGGTCTCCCAAATACGTGTGAGGTTATCATCACTGCCCGTGATCACTCTTTTTCCGTCGGGAGTAAAGAAGATTGTTCTGACAATACTGTGTACTTCCAGTTTTTGCAATTCTTTTCCTGACTCGGCATCCCAAATTCGAGCGGTTTGATCTCCGCCTGCTGTTAGAACTTTCTTTCCATCTGGGGAAAATATTGCCGGATGCGCCCAGTCTCCGAATCCTTCTCCCGTTTTTCCGTGCCCTTCCAGTTGTTGTAACAATTTTCCCGATTCGACTTCCCAGATTCGCGGAGTAAGTTCAGAGCCTCCTGCAATGATTTTCTTTCCGTCTGGCGAAAATTGGACTGTTCGCACCCAGTCCTTATGTTGGAATTTTCGCCACTCTTCTCCGGCTTCGGCATTCCAGATTCGGACGTAATTATCTTTGGCTGCCGTTGCGATGGTTTTCCCGTCGGGAGAGAATACGGCGGAACAGAATCCGCCGCCGCGCAGTCTGATTTCAACAACGCCGGGCGGTTCCGCCGCTTGTGCAAAACCGATAAAAAACAGACAAACGCATACCGTGCAAACAAAGTGTTTCATGACAACAGACTGGTGAACGGAAACGGCTGACAGTCATTCTACTCTGTTTTGTGTACGTCGGCAAGGCGTGTTTTGCGGAAGGGAACTTCTAAAAATGGATTCTTTGCGTCCTTTGCACCATCTTTGCGCCCCTTGCGGTTAAAATAGTTCGGATTTAACCGCAAAGTACGCTATGGGTTAAGAAAAGTGCGCAAAGTACAAATTGGGTGCGTTTCGGCACCAAGTCAAAGTGCAAAAATTGATTTTTAGAGGTTCCCGGAAGGATATTCAAAAATCGACCACCGCCGGTCGCACCACCGGCAGCGGCAACCGCTCCAAGTCCCAAATGCGGACGACAAAACCATAGGCTGACGTAACAACCTTCTTTCCGTCCGGCGAAAAATGAGCACTGAACGTCAACTCTCGTTCATGTCCTCCCAACATGTGCAATTCCTTTCCCGATTCGACATCCCAAATTCGAGCGGTCTTGTCGCGATGGTCTCCCGTCGTGAGAACCATCTTGCCGTCCGGCGAAAAGACGGCACTCTCAAATTGAATTTTGGCTAAATCGTTAATTCCTAATCCCACCATTCTTGCTTCGGGAAAGAACGGATTTTCTTCACGCTTGTCTTCCGGGTTTCCCAACGTTTGTAATTCTTTTCCCGATTCGACATCCCAGATTCGGGCAGTTGCGTCTCTACTTGCTGTAACGCATTGTTTACCATTTGGAGAAAAGGCGACCGAAATGACGGTACTTGTATGTCCTTCCAACTTGTGCCACTCCTTTCCCGATTCCGTGTCCCAAATGTAAACTACATTTTCGCCTCTTCTCGTAATCAGTCTTTTCCCGTCGCGGGAAAGAGCAAGATAGTACGGATAACCTACATAATTTTCCAATGTATGCATCTCTTTTCCCGACTCGCCGTCCCAAATACGGGCAATCGTGTCGTCGAAAGTGACTCCCGGTCTTGTGGGGTCTGCACGTGTCGTAACATGTACCGTAACAATAATGTTCCCGTTTTCGGACACTGCAACGTAGGGTATCGCCCCCGCTGGTCTCGCCCATCGGTGCAACTCCTTTCCCGATGATGTATCCCAAATGTGGAGTGCATCTTTGCTTGCCGCAACATATTTTTTTCCGTCGTGGGAAAACACCGGACGGTATCCTTCAAACGTTTGCAGTTCCTTTCCTGATTCGACATCCCAGATTCGGGAAATACGGTCATCGCATGTTGTAACAAGCATTTTGCCGTCAGGAGAAAAAGTAGCGGTTCGCACCCAGTCGGGATGTTGAAACTTTTGCAATTCTTCTCCTGTTTCGGCGTTCCAGATTCGGGCGGTCCTATCTTTGGCTGCTGTTGCGATTGTTTTCCCGTCGGGAGAAAATACGGCGGAACAGAATCCGCCGTTGGGCTGTTTGATTTCAACAATGCCGACGGGGATTCCATCATCGAGGCGTTGGGGAAGTCTAAAAATACCAAGGTGATCAGAAAAAACAGGAAAAACGGGTTCCTCTTCCGCCCGCAAGTGAGCAACGGACAAAAGGCAAAACAGTGCAGTGCAAACGAAGTGTTTCATAGCAACAGTCCAGTTAGGGGAAACAGTCTGCGAGCATTCTATCCTGTTTTGGGTGCGTCGGCAAGGCGTGTTTTGCAGAATGCGAGGCGTATTATACTGTAGACGGCATGAAATTGTACTTTGCGAACCTTGCACTTCTCTGCGTCTTTGCGGTTAAATTCTCTTTTTTTTTAACCGCAAAGTTCGCAAGGAAATGCGCAAAGGACAGAAAAGCCCCATTTGCCCCCATTAACGGGCATACCGCACAGCATTACGGAAGAGTGCCAGACCCTCGCCTTCGGGCGGACGGGAATCAAGCCGGGTCCAATGCGGATGCTGTAACGGATCAATGTAGCGTTCAGGATGCGGCATCAGTCCGAATACCCTGCCAGACTCATCACAAATTCCCGCGGCGTTTCCGACTGAACCGTTGGGATTGTCCGCCGGTGTGTAACAGAGCGGCAACTGTTGTTTTTCCTGCAATGCCGAAAAATTTTCCGGTGTCTGCGTGATGAATCGTCCTTCAGCGTGGGCAATCGGTAAGTACAGGGTTTCAATTCCTTGCAAAAAGACACATTTGGAGGGTGCCGTTTGCAGATGCACCCAGCGATCAGTGAAACGCGGCGTGGTATTCCACGTCAGCGTCATTGTGCTCGGATCGCCGAGCAGACCCGATTTGAGCAACACTTGAAAGCCGTTGCAGATACCGAGAATCAATTTGCCCGCATCGCGGAATGCCCGCATCGGTTCATATAAGGAATGCTGGATTTTTGCCGCAAAGATTTTTCCCGCTCCAAGGTCATCGCCGAAACTGAACCCCCCCGGTAGGCACAGAATGTCGAACTGCCCGAACATTTCCGGCTTTTCCTCGATTCGGTTCAGATGGACGATGTCCACGGATTTTGCGCCGGACAGTTGAAATGCGTGAGCCGTTTCCTGATCGCAGTTCGTTCCCGGTGCGCGAAAAATGAGTACACGAGCCATGTTATTATAATTGATGATAAAGTGTGTTTTATACCATAAACGGGCAGAAACCGCAAAGGACGCAAAGGGCAATTTCATGCCGTTTACAGTTTCCTGCGTCATTCCCCGAAAAAGATTTGGGGCTTCCTCATCTTTTCACGGGTCTCGATTTTCAACCGCAGGTATTCCATCGGTCGGTCGCCCTTGATGCGGTTGCAGTTGCCACAAAGGAGTTGGTAGTTTTCATAATAATCACCGCCGCCTTTCGACTTCGAGATAATGTGGTCGATTTCAAGATGGCAGATTTCAAATTTTGCACCGCAAGCCTTGCATTGACCCTTTTGTTCTTTATACAAACGCTGTTTAACGGATTTCGACGGTAACACCTCATAGAGGTCGCTTCGTTTCGGTATTTGATCAGTGGCAACGAAATCTTTGAAGAGACCGGCATCGCCGCTTAACCGTTCAATCAAAATGTTGACAGACTGTTTTTCAACATCGATGCCGATCCACTTTCGCCCCAGTTGCTGGGCGGCAACACAGGTCGTGGCACAACCGCAGAACGGATCCATGACGAGGTCGTCTTCTTTTGAAGAAGCAGTAATAATTCTTTTTAATAAACTAAGGGGTTTCTGGGTGGGATAGCCTGTGTATTCTTTGGATATGGGCGAAGTGGCTTCCTGACTATCTATATCAGTCCAAACGTCTGTAATCACTTTTCCTTCATCCAGATACGCTATTTTGCCGCTATCATACTTTCTATATCTCCGACCATCGGCATCGACATGCTTAAAATGAATTTTTGTTGCCGTTTCCTTAAAGGGAATACGCATGATTTTATCATCAGAATAGAAAGCGTATTTGTTGGATTTACTGTATCGAAATAATACATCATGTTTTCGGGCAAAGTCCTTTTTTGGCGGGTGTCCGGCACCATAATGCCAAATAATTTCATTGCGAAAGTTACTTTTTCCGAAGATGCCGTCCAGCAAATGTTTCAAATAATGACTCGCCGTTGTGTCGCAATGCAGATAAAGCAAGCCTGTCTCTTTAAGAACACGATACATTTCAACGAGCCTTTGTACCATGTAAGTCAGATACGCCATCATTGCAGTACAGTGAATGGCACCGACATTGGTGATATACATTGCCAATGCAGGAAACTGATCGGCAAACGCATCAAGATAATACTCATCGACATCGTTCCACGCCCACATATCTTTGAAACTTGCACCGGCGGCTTTACTACCGACGGGAGCAGAGTACATCCGCTTCGTGTTGAACGGCGGATCAAGATAAATCAGATCGACCAACCCGCTATTGAGACCCGATAGGACGTACAGGTTATCGTTTGTGTAAAGCGTGTTTCCGGCACATTTTGCCATGTTTTGCTCTCTTGCTCCGGGAGGTTTGTCCGAAAGGAACATTTTACAGTGATTTACTCGAAAAAACACCCAGCATGCCAACCCTCCGTTGTTACACGGGTGTGCAAAAAACACAGAGCCCGACGCATCAGCAAGGGAAGAAAACGATACGCCCCCGACAACTTTTTTCGCCCTGCCTTTACAGGACGGCTTGTTGGCGAGGCATTCCTCCGCCTAGTACATTGCGCCTTAAATGGCATCGATCATTTGTTTCCAATTTTTCCTCGCACAAAGGCACAAAGTGCACAAAGGAGTCTAAACTGCCGTGAATTCCTTTGTGCCCTTCGTGCCTTTGTGCGAAATATAATCTGCATCATTTAAGATGTACTAGGGCGTGTTTACACTACATTTGCCTTGTTTTCTGGATTATTACGGTTTTTTGTGGCAAATTTGGACAAAATTCACAACGCCTTCGTCGCCAAAGTCCTGATTTTCAAGGCCGATTAGTGTAAACACGCCCTAAAACAAATCCAGGATTAACTCCATCGATTCCTTTGCTGCCCGTTGTACCGAGAAAAACTCCAGTGCGCTTTTTCTGCCGGCAAGACTTAACTGTTGCCGCTTCATTTTGTCGGTGAAGAGCGTTTCCAATGCTTCGACCAGCGCAAGGGAATCCTCCGGCGGATAGAGGAGACCGCCGCCCGATTTTTCTATCAACTCTGGAAATGCTGACTGCGCAGGGAGTACCGCCGGCACTCCGGCAGCGAGTGCTTCGATGACATAAAGACCAAACGGTTCATGACAAACGGCAGGAACCGAAAAAACATCTACGGATTGCAGAAACGTTATCTTCTCTGCCCGGCTGACATTCGGATAAAAACGGACATCCGGCAGATAACCTGCTGTCTCGATTTTTTGCTTGAGTTGCTGCACCAATGGTTCATTCCATGGGTTCAGATTTCCGCCGATTTTTAGTTGGAGATTCGGCACATTTCCCCGCCGGCGGATTTCAAGAAAGGCTTCGACGAGAATGTCCAGCCCCTTAGGCGCACACATCCTTGCGAAATAACCGAGTACCGGCGGACGGCGGATTTCGCCCGCAACTGTTGTGTCTGCAACCGTTTGGTCTGCATATCCTTCGGTATTGATGCCGTTATAGACAACATGGATGCGCTCTTTCGGCACTTCCAGCCGCGTGCTCATAAGACCGGCATAATACCGGCTCGGTGCCAAGAGCAAATCAATTTGTTGGATGTGGCGGCGAACGAGACTCCAAGATTGTGTTCGATACGGTTCCGGTAAAGTGTCTAAAAAGGTGTCCTCGCCCGTCAAAAAGCAAACGGTCTTTGCTCCCGTCTCTTTTCGGAGATAATTGTTCATTCCCAAAAGAAGAGCATTAGAAAATGAAATCACATCCGGCTTCTGCTCCCGGAGCCACTCGGAGAGTTCCCGAAGTTCCCGCTGTTGGCTGCCCGCCTCCCCCTTCAACATCGAAACGGTCAAGGCACCCACTTCGGCAGGATTGGTTTTGCTGACTCTCTTTCCAATTGATTTCAAGAGCCTTCGGGAATCCAGCCACCGCCGCATTTGTTGAGGAACAAAGTGCCAAAGCCGGGGAACTTTATGACTCATGAAGACGTTGATTCCGCCGAAAAAAACAGGAACGTTTTCACTTTGATCCGGCTCATCTAAGGTAAGCGGAAGATAGAGCGGCACCATGCATACATCGTGTCCCAGCCGGAGCCAACCGGCTGTCAGCGCATTGTCCCGAAGGCAATTACCGCAATACATTTCACCGGCACCCGGTGTCAACTGGATAATTTTCAGACATTTTTGGTTAATGGACTGCATGACTGTCTCCCGTCTCCCTGAGACGTATCCTTTGCAACCCCTGCGTTCTTTGCGGGATTTTTTTAACCGCAAAGAAATGCAAGGTTCGCCACAAACACTTTCATACCTTTTCAGGTACATTCGACTCTTCCGTCTCGCTGTTCTTGCGCTTAGTGATCGGTTCAAAATAGCGACCGATCGGCGTATTTAATATCGCGGCAAGGAAGACCAAGTTGCCGAAGGTTGCCGCCAGCAAGATGGCTAACATCATTATTCCAAACATCTGCGTCGGGGTAAACGTACTCAACGCAAATGCTGCCAAGCCGAAACCGGCGATCAACGTTGTCTGCGTCATCGCCGAGGCACACCGTGAATAAGCGTACTGCGTTGCTTCCGACCGCGTCTTGCCCTGCTCAATGCCATGCCTGAACCATGTCAAGAAGTGAATCGTGTCGTCCGTCGCAATCCCCAGTGCCACGCTTGCTGTCATCATTGTCCCGATGTCGATCAATACGCCGAATTGCCCCATAAAACCAAACACAATGAAAATCGGGAACAGGTTCGGAATCATCGCCAAAAAGCCCGCCACCGGACTTTTTAGAATAATACTGATCGCAATGCCGATGAGGAAAAATGAACAGATGAAACTGATCACCAGTCCCCGGTAAAGTTCATGCTGTGTTTTATAAACGACCGGCACCATTCCGGTATAGACGGCAGTGATGGGCGGTGTTTCCAAACCGAACGGCTCGTTCGCCTTTTCGATAATCGGTTCAACGACTCTTTTTACGTCTTCGATAAAATCGGCGTAGTCAATATCCTTTTTCAGCGACCAAACCCGTAGGCTGACCCGCCAGAGGTCTATTCCGAAATTCCTTTGCCATTGGATGGCTTTTTCACGTAATTCCCTCAATTCCTCGTAGGAAAATCCCGGCAGTTCCGTGGAAGTGGAGATGTTGGCTAACGTGACCACGTCATCAATGCCGGCACTGACCAGCCGGTCAACCTGTTCCTCCGAAATGTCGATCTGTTCGAGAATCTGCTCCCGGTCTTCTCCGGGAAGGAAAGAACTGTTTCCGTCAATGGCGATGAAATCCCGAAGTTCGCCGCGTGCATTATCCAAAGTGCGGCTAAATCCGCGTTCATAACCAATACGGTTGAACCCCTTCATTTGCCCCTCAGGATGCGGTATGGGGGGCGGAGTCATCGTTTCGGCAGACATCACGCCGCCGACGTACTCTTCAAGATCGCTGCGCAGTGCGTTGCAGACCTTCTCCACCAACTGCAAGCGGTCTATCGTGATCATCATATTTCGTCCACCGTCGCTTGTAAGTTGCTCGTTATCGAACTGCACGACCACTTCCATCGGCACCAATGGACCGAGGCGTTCTTCCAGCCAAGTGTAATGGGCAATGATTTCCGAATCACTCGAAAAGAACCGCATCATCTTGACCGAAGTTTGGAGGTTTAACAATCCGAGTCCGAAAAGAACCATCAGAGAGGCACAGACTACGGCAACAGCCTTCGCATAGCGGATGATGAAACCGCTCCAAACCCGCCAGATGATTTGCATCGTGGAATCCTCTTTGATATTGAGTGTTCTTTGGGCGGCAACTTTATGCGAAGGATAAAAATGGAGCAGCGACGGCAAATAGTAGAACAACAAAATGAGTTGCAGCATAATGCCGAGTGCGGCAAAAAAACCAAACTTGGTAATCGGAATCAATCCGCTCATACAGAGGGAAATCAATCCGAAAGAAGTCGTGATATTTGCACAAAAACAGGGATACCACGCGTACCGGACAGCACGTTCCGGTGCCATGTCGAGACCATGTTCCCGGACGGCATCGTGGTAGTAGTTGATCATGTGGATTGCCCCGGACATTGCCAGCACATAGACCAACGCAGGCATTGTCAGCAAAATGGCATCGCATGTTCCGAAGGACCCCCAGCCGAAGGGATGCAAGAGCAAACCGGAGTACGAAACGCTGGCAAGCGCAACCCCCGCACTAATAATCGCCAGCCAAAAGACGAACATCGTGAGCCGCAAATCCCGAAAACAGAGCCAAGCGATGGTTAAACCAATAATGCCGCACAGTCCGGCAAGCCGAAAGAGCGTTTGCTCTCCTTCGTGGGTAATCGCCACATTATCAACCGGCGGACCGCCGAGAATGACCCCGTCGGTACTCGGATTGCGTCCGTAGATCATCTCCTTGATGGTTTGCGAGACGACACCGAACGCCTTGACCAAAAAGAACCGGTTATCCTCCGGTATCCGCAATTGCACGCCGCACTCCCGACCGATTTCTTTGACGGCATCGAGGACATCTTTAAGTTCCTTTCCTTGCGGTGCTTCGGTGGTCAACGTTACGAGCAGGGCGGTGTGTTTTCCATCGGGACCGATGAGGATTCCTTGCAGTTTCTGCTGTATTTCTTCGTCAGTAAGCCTGATGCTGGCGATCCCTTCACCATCGTATTTGTCCCGGAGAATACGGAAGAGACGCGGTCCTGTGAGAACATTTTTGAAGAAGGGCACCTGCTGCGGCTGTTGTTCGTCGGCATCAGGTTGATTCGCCTCCGCATCCGGCTGCGTCAATGGCGGAGCCATAGGGGCAACACGCGCTGCATCCTCTTCGAGAACAAGTTCCGCACGCAAAAGTTCATCCGCCCATTGTCCGATATTGTCAATCGTTTGCCCCGGCACCAATTTTTGGGCGAACATTTCGATTTTACCGTCGGGGTCATCCATGGTACAGCCGTCCCAAGAGACAATGACGAAACGCTCGAAGGGAAAATGTTTAAGGAACCACTGGTAGTCCTTGGTTTCTTCAAATTTGTCGGGCAGCCAATCGGCAACGTTATTGGAATTGCTCTCGACGGTTCTTCTCGTTCCTTGAAAAATAAGGGGCAACAGGAAGAATATAACAATGAGAATACGGAATCCGTACCGGCTGAAAAATGCGTTGTTCATCATGGACGCAGGCAGTTTGCAAGTGCAGTTCTGTTATTTTATCAAAAAATCCGGGAATTTCTAGGATGCATGGGAAATGGGGCAGTCCGTCAACACGTTTGCCTAATGGTAGGTTGCCGACCGCCGGGCGGCAACGTGCGGTACTCCGCACTTGGGAGGCGAACAGGCTATGCCCCGCGTTTTCCAGTGCCAGTCGGCTATTTGCCGACGCAACCGCCCGGCGGTCGGTTGCCTACCTTGGCTACCCCAATTGCAAACGTGTCGATGGACTGGGAAATGGGGAGAAGCGGCGGGTGCCTTTGCGTCCTTTGCGGTTGTTTTTTTTAACCGCAAGGGACGCAAAGATGGTGCAAAGGACGCAAGGAATCTATTTTTAAGAGGTTCCCTTCACAGACCCGGCTTTTGACATCTTGACTTTTGAAAAAAAATAGGGTATCCTCATCATTTGATGGTGGAGGACAGGCAAAAAGTAAATTGGAAGTGATGAATTCTGTTGTCGAAAAACTGGCGGCTATTGAAAAGGAGGTAGCGGCAATTCAACCTAAAATGGTACCGCTCACGCAGCGCATTGCCGACCTTGACCAAAAGGTCGCCGGTTTTGCCCGGCAACTGACCGGCATCGCCGAAGAGTCCGCCGCAGTGAAGCAGGATATTGAACTCACGCAGCAAAGTCTGACTCGTATCCAAACGCTCATCGGTGAGTCCAGAGTTGAAAGCGAGCAACTGGTTGCCGGGCAAGAGGAAAACCTACAACGGTGTGAAACGATGACAGCAGTTTTTGGTGCTGCATTTCAAGCCATGTCGCAATTTTTTGAGACCGCCCAGCGTATGGGACTTGCTGACCAAGCAAAGGCGGTATTCCTTCCCCCCGCTTCAGAAGCGGCTCTGGGACAGCCGGTGCTCTCCGGTGCTTTACCCAGTTCTCAAGTCCCGCCTGCTCTCCCTGTTGCCGAGGAGTTGCCGACCGATTGGAAAGCGGTTTCCCAAGAGATGGAATCAGCAATGGACAGCCCCGCCGTTGCTGACCCCGCCATTACCGACACCGCTGTTACCGAAACGCTTGCGGCGGAGCCGGTCATTTCGGAACCGCCGGTGACGGCATCGCCGGAACCGCTGCCGACGGCATCGCCGGAGCCGCCGCCGGAAAGTGAGCCGGTATCAGAGTCGGCGGCGGAGTCGGCTCTCTCGGAATCCGACTTTGACTCGGCAATGTCCGGTGCAGACAGCGGCGAGCCTGTTTCATGGTCAGTGCCCGGTTTGCCTGATGTGGCAGCGGTGCCGGAAGTAGCACTGCCGGAAATGGAAGGAACCGATCTTGAAGCGTCGCCTATGGAACCCCCGGAAGAGATCGTCTCGCAGTTGGAAGTTTCCCCTTTGAATCTTTCGGTTCCAGCCCTGCCGGAGCAGAACGAACCCATACAGATAGATGAAAATGACGAGCAAGAAATTGAAGCCATGCTGGCGAATATGATGGCTCCCGTTACCGCAACGGCTGGCGGGTAGTGCTCCTCATCTTTCAGAGAAACCTCTAAAAATAGATTCTTATAGTTCGGATTTAACCGCAAAGACGCAAAGAAGCGCAAGGGGAAAAAGAGCAGAGCCATTCGTCCCCGTTTATGCGTTTATGCGATAAAGGCGGACAGGGGGGCTTACAGTCTGTCGACACGTTTGCAATTGGGACAGCCAAGGTAGGCAACCGACCGCCGGGCGGTTGCGTCGGCGATAGCTGACTGGCACTGGAAAACGCGGGGCATGGCGTGTTCGCTTCCCAAGTGCGGAGTACCGCACGTTGCCGCCCGGCGGTCGGCAACCTACCTCATGAGGCAAACGTGTCGACAGATTGGGGGGGCTTACACCGCTTCTCTCTTGCCGGTAGAATCGGGGTATGTCTGATACGATGTTCGACACTTTGTCCGAGAAACGGAAAAAAAGGTTCAAAAAGCCGCCCCGAAAAACGAGTTCGTCCGATCCCGTTGACCTTTCGGTACTCGAAAAGGCACCGCCGCACGATCTCGATGCCGAAAAAGCCGTCCTCGGTGCGCTGCTGCGTGAGCCGGAACTGTGCGACGATGTCGTGATGGTGCTGCGTGATCCTGATGATTTTTATCACGATGCCCACAAACGCATTTACAGTCACATGATGAAAATGCGCAGCGATAACAGCAACATTGACCTGCTCCTGTTGGTCAACAATCTGAAAACGACCGACGAATTGGAATTCATCGGCGGACAATTCTATCTCGCCACATTGTTGGAGTCCGTGCCGGTCTCCATCCATGCCGTTCATTACGCGAAAATCGTCCGGGACAAGGCAACGCTGCGAAAATTGATTCATACCGGCTCGGAAATTGTCCGCAGTGCTTACGCTCCCGAAACGCAGGCTAAAGATATTCTTAACAGTGCCGCCTCACAGATGACGCTGCTCTGCGAGACGCAGTCGGTCAATCAAGTTACCGATATGGGGGCATTGATGCTGGATGTTGCGGACTATATGGACCGCAAGTCTCAGGGACTGGTCGAAGGGGTTAAAACCGGCTTCCCGGATTTAGACCAGTTGATCGGCGGGCTTCATCCGAATGAACTCATTATCCTTGCGGCACGCCCCTCTATGGGAAAAACAGCACTGGCATTGAACATCGCCGAAAATGTTGCCGCCGAAAAACAGACCGTGCTGTTTGTCAGTCTCGAAATGGCAAAAATCGAACTGGCACTGCGGCTCATCAGTTCTCACACACACATCGACAGTTACAAAATCCGCCGCAACCTCTTGTCCCACGACGAACGTAACCGCTTCCTTGATGCTGCCAATGATTTAGGGAATATCCCCATGCACATTGATGATACACCGAGCCGCTCTGTGGCGGAAATCGCCGCAGTTGCCCGAAGATTGAAACGGCAGCAAGATTTACAGTTACTGGTCATCGACTACATCGGTCTCATTGCCCCGGAAAATGCCGATGAACCCCGGCAGGAGCAGGTTGCCAAAATTGCCCGGCACTTGAAACTCCTGGCAAGGGACCTCAAAATACCGGTGCTCTGTCTATCTCAATTAAACCGGCAGGCGGATGCACGAGGGAAGGAAGACCGTCCCCGGCTGTCGCAGTTGCGGGAGTCGGGTGCTATCGAGCAGGATGCCGATGTGGTGATGTTTGTCCACCGTGAAGAAATGTTTATGAGCCGGGAACAAGCGGAGGAAAAAGGAGTGCTCAATAAAGCGGATTTGATCGTGGCAAAACAGCGCAACGGCGCGATTGATGATGTCCCGTTGATATTCCAAAAGGAATGTACCCGTTTTCTCAGTGAAGCCAAACATTATGAGCAGGGTTACAAACAAGATTTTGCGGGATATGGGGAGTCGGCAGATTTTTGAAGGAGTGTTGTTTTTTAACCGCAAAGACGCAGAGAAGCGCAAGGGGCGCAAAGGAAATTTATCCCCCCTGCGGCAGTCCGCTAACAAGTTTGCCTCATTGTGCTCATTAGGTAGGTTGCCGACCGCCGGGCGGCAACGTGCGGTACTCCGCACTTGGGGGACGAATCACGTTATACTCCGCGTTTCCCGGTGCCAGTCGGCTATCCGCCGACGCAACCGCCCGGCGGTCGGTTGCCTACCTTGGCTGCCCCAATTGCAAACGTGCCGACGGACTGCCCCCTGCGGTTTTCGGTCGCACCTTATCTTGACAAGATTGCCGGTATCGGTTATGATGGTGTTGGGTGTCCATGGTCCAGTAGGGACCTGGAGGGGAGCCGAGAGCGGTGAGACGGGATGACTGTCTTTGCCGCCTCGGCTATTTTGTGTCTCTCCCCAAAAAGTTAAGTCGGCAAGTTAAGCCGAAAATTGGTGTTCGGTTCCTATACTATGGCAAAAAAAGAGGATTTTCAGCAGGAAGCAATGGACAAATTGGCGGCTGAGTTGCGGTATGTGATTACCGATATGATTTGCCGGAGCGGTTCGGGACATATCGGCGGTGCGTTGTCGCTTGTCGAGATTATGCTGACGCTCTATTGCCGGTCGATGAATACTGACCCGAAAAATCCGCTATGGGAAGACCGAGACCGCTTGGTGCTTTCCAAAGGACATGCCGCCCCGGTGCTTTATGCGACCCTGGCATACCGCGGTTTTTTTCCGAAGGATTGGCTTGCCACACTCAATGCCGACGGCACGAAGTTGCCCAGTCATGCCGATGCACGCACCGTGCCGGGGATTGATATGACCACCGGCTCGCTGGGGCAGGGGCTTTCCGCCGCTTGCGGGATGGCTCTTGCGGCAAAGAAGGATGGCAAAAAGCATCACGTCTTTTGCATCATCGGCGACGGCGAAAGTAATGAAGGGCAAAACTGGGAGGCGGCGATGTTTGCCTCGCACCAAAAACTGGACAACTTGGTTGCCATCACTGATTACAATGGAATGCAAATCGACGGCACGACCGGGGAAATCCTCGATTTGGAACCGCTTACAGACAAGTGGGCGGCGTTTGGCTGGAATGTCTTGGAAGTAGAGGGGCACCATTGGGAGGACCTTTTCGATAAAATCGAAAAGGCAAAATCGTTGCAGAACGGCAAGCCGACCATGATCATCGCCCACACGGTCAAGGGCAAGGGCTGCTCCCTTGTCGAAAATCAGGTGGGGAGTCATAACATCAAAGTTCCCGACCGTGCATCGCACGATAAACACCTTGCTGCCGTTACCGGCGGACCGTTTGTCTTGCCCTATTGATGAGGGTGGTGCTCTGCGTCCCTTGCGGTTAAAAAAAAGATTTAACCGCAAAGGACGCAAAGGAATCGCAAAGGACGCAAAGGGGCACGCCAATAGTATCTACCAAAAAAACCGCCCTGTAAGGGCTAGTCTGTCGACACGTTTTCCAATAGCGTAACGTTGCCGAGTATCGTGAATCAAAAACCTCATTTTCCCCTCATTTACGATAACAAAACAACCTCAGTAGCCCATGTGCCCCTGAAAAACTAACCTCATTTACCTCATTTTCCTGCACGTCAAAATGAGGTAAATGAGGTTGAATTTGAGGGAAGATGCTTTGCTACTGAGGTTGTTTTGTCAGAAAAAATGAGGTTGAAAATGAGGTTGTCTTTTCGATAAGCCGCCATAATGTTACCGAGCGACAAACGTATCGACGGTCTTGTAAAGGGAACCTCTAAAAATAGATTCCTTGCGTCCTTTGCACCATCTTTGCGTCCCTTGCGGTTAAAAAAAACAACCGCAAAGCAAAGGCACCCGCCGCTTCTCTCCATTTCCCAGTCCGTCGACACGTTTGCAATTGGGGTAGCCAAGGTAGGCAACCGACCGCCGGGCGGTTGCGTCGGCAAATAGCCGACTGGCACTGGAAAACGCGGGGCATAGCGTGTTCGCCCCCCAAGTGCGGCAAGCCGCACATTGCCGCCCGGCGGTCGGCAACCTACCCAGTTTTCCCAACTTGACAACGTGTCGACGGACTGTGGGAAACACCTGACCCCTAGGGCTGAAGCCCTAGGCTATGATGCTCCGTCCTTACAGGACGGAAAACACACGAACTCGCGAACCCCGCGCTTCTTTGCCCCTTCACAGCAAAAAACCCTCACCACTTCCTCACCAACCCCACCTCACCAAGATGCATCGTCGCTCGCTCATACCACTTCGCATCATAATTCACAAACACAAACCGGCTGCCGCTCTCGTCCAGTTGCCAGTTGCCGCCGAGACCGAGGTTGAGGTAGTCCCGACCGATGCGGCTGCTCCAGATGTCGGCTTTGTATTGATCCGTCCCCCCATTCACGAAACGTACCCCATGTGCCGAATGTTCACGATTGTTTAATTGTGTGCCGTATTGTATCCGACCGTTCAGTGAAAGTCCGTTGCGTAGGTTAAAATCGCCGTTCAAACCGATACGCAACATCGTCCGTGCTAACGTCGCCTTGTCATAAATCTGTGCCGACTCCCCCCCCTGCTCACGGTAGCCGCGCATCCACGTCTGCTCATAATCCAACGCCATCAGCGGACGCAGCCATACGCCGCTCTGTACGCGAATGGGACGAATCCATTCGTAACTTAATGACAATGTGTCCCCGCTTGTCTTGCCGCTTAACTGTTCGTCGAGAAATGCCACACGGCGGTCAAAGCGGTAACGCTGATGAGAATAACCCAAGTACGATTTCACCTCAAAATTATCCCCCCAACGCTGCAAGGCGTAAGAGCCGATTTCAAAGTCTTCCATCCTGACATTGCCGGTTGCCTGCCGCAAACGAGGTTCACTGTATTGGAAGGTCAAACCGGAAATCATATTGTGCGAACGCTGCTCATTTCCCACCGCAATACCGTACCGGTTCACCGTGAAGGCGTGGGCGTTGTTATCATTGCCGATATTTTCATACCGTGCGGTGAACTCTCCCCAGAAACGATGGTCTTTGCCGTGAACCGGACAGCCGAATTGCAGCCGGCGGAACGGATACCGCCAGGGCTCTTTCAGTGCCACCATCATCGCATTCGGAGTTAAATCGCCGGTGATCTGGTCGAGCAACCGGCACACCTCCTCGTCCGTCAAACCCGGCTCGGATAACGCCGTAATCAAATGGTGCAAGTCGCCGAAACCATAATTTTCGATAAACCGATCCAGCGACGTGCCGATCTCCCGGCGGTTATGCTGACTGCACAGTCCGCCAAAACCCTCCTCTGCATTATAATGCACTCCGAGCAAAAATTCCGAACCGACCCAGCCTAACTGCTCAAGAGACACACCGCGCGGAAGAGGGTCAATGAGAAATTCACTAAACATTGCCTCGGTATTACCAACGCTTCCCTGTTTTGCATCAATAATCACCACATTCTCGGAACCGCCGCTCCAATAATCGACCGTAACATGCAAAATAGCCTTCGGGTCGATATTAACAACAGTCGCCCCTTCAACGACCACCAAGTCGTGCAACGTGCCGGCGGCATCCCTTGCGAGGTCCACTTCAAAAACACTCCCCTCCCCGAAGGTCAAACTAGGAGTGGAACCAATCCCCACCAACGTCAGCGTGCCGAATTTTTCGTCGCCGTCAATCGTCGTCTTGTTCACCGTAAAGACCGCACTGTCAGGACTAATCCGTCCATTAGCGGTCTCGCCTGCGGCACCGTTGCCGATGTTCGCAACGTTAATGTTAATCGTCCCGCTGCCGGCAAGCGTTCCGTCCGGGTGGACGGTCAAGTTGTTCATGCTAAACTTACCGGTAACAACGCGGAATGTCCCTTTTTCTACGTCGGTCTTCTGTACCGTACCACTATTCGCACTCAACTGCAAAATACCGGCACCGGTTTTCTTTATGTTACTATCATCCGCGACCATAGACAACAGGATAAGCGCGTGCTCTGCATTCTCCACATCGAAGGTTGCCGTAGTTATCGCAGTGCCGTAGTTCTGTATTCTTATAGGTGTCTCCAGTTGCACGGTCGATGTCGGTTTCAGCGTTGCGCTTCTCATAAAATGGATTTGTTGATTCGTTCCCACTTGAATCTGATTCGCCCTTTCAAATTGCAGCGTTCCGCCGTACAGGAGGATCCCACCGGCAAAGTTGTTTTCGCCTTCGTTCTCAAAACTCAACACGCCGTTGCCGTGCTTCTCAAGCACACCGGTCGCAAAGAGAGTAACATCCTTGTAATCCCCGAAGGCAGATTTTCCGTCCACGTTAATCGAACCAGCACCCGTAAAGGTTACGTCGCCGTTTTGTGGTGTTCCTATATCGTCGTTTATTCTTTCCGCACCGATAACCAGTCCGCTGGCATAGACGGTATCGGGTACTTCGATGGTTATTTTGGCATTGGTATCAAACGCTACTTCGTCGCCGTGCTGGAAGTTGTGGGCTTTTACCGGGGCAGTATCGCCTTGCAGACTCTCGAATTTGTAATCCGATGGATACTCTCCGCCATGATCCCAAGTACCGTCGCCGCCCTGCCAGTTCATCGTCAGCGAATTCAGAGAAGGAACAAGCCAAATGTTCGTTCCCGAAACTGCTGTTCCCGCATCGTTGCCGAGTCTGAAATCAACGTGTCCGCGCACGGAACCGCCCGGCGCGTTATCTAGCGTTACATCGTTGAGACTTGCCGAAAGAGAGGTATTGATACCGCCGCCCGCAAAATAATACGGTGCTGTGCTATTAAGTCCCTCTCCCTTGATAATGAGGTACTCATTATCCGAATGAAGCGCACCGTGAAAGTTGATGGTGCCGCGCATCGGGAGATTGTCATTGACGGTAGTGGTGCCGTTCCCTTGCAGTACCAGCAAGTCTTTCCATTCATCATTGCCCTTTGAACGAGCGTCAATGTCGAAGTCCATCGAAAACGAGTTAGACGTGTAACCGAGTATAATAGTACCTTCAACGCCATTTCCTTGCAGAGTGAGTGTGCCGAAGCGGTCGTCGGGGTGTGCCGGAGTATCGGGTAAAATGCCGATGCGGTCAGGACTGAGATTGCCATAAATCTGGGTGACTCTATGACCTATCGTTCCACTGCCCGCCAAAGTGCCACTTTCTTGCCAAAAATCGCCTTGTTCCATATATTTGCGCCCCTCAACAATACGCAGGGTGCCTTCTCCTTGTTGCCGAAGAGTACCGAGCGTGGTATTCGACACAACATCGCCGGTTAACGTCAGGAGGCTGTCCTTTTCGACGACATTGATGCGGGCTGTCGAACTGTTGTAAATGTTTATGGGCGAATCCAGCCTAACATTGGCTTCGTCATAGATTTCGAGGGTTGTAACTTGAAGGTTAGTTCCGGTAAAGTTAATCGCCGCCCCGTCGCCGACTTGCAGTTGGTTTGCTTGGTTAATGGCAATCGTTCCCTGGTAAATGTCCACGCCGTCTATAAAGAGGTTGCCGCCGGTATTTTCAAACCTCAACCTGCCTGTGGTTGTGGTGCCGCGCTTTTCGAGTTTGCCGGTCGGGGAAAGTGAGACATTGACATACTGTCCGAAAGCGGAGTCTATGTCCGCCAAGATACCGCCGTTGCCGCTGAAGGTAACATTGCCGTCCACTTCGAGTCCGCTGACGGTAACGTTGTTCTCCAAGCCAACGTAGAAGACGGTGTTGCCAGTAGGACGGAATTGCACAAAATCGCCGGACATGAAGTTCGTTTCCTTGTGGGGTTCACCACCACCGCCGCCTTGTGCGGACAGGAAATTTTCGCCGCCCCAAAGGTCGTTGCCGGTATTCCAGACCATCGTGAGGGAGTTGAGTTCGTGTGTTAACCAAAGGCTGGTATTTCCTGCATCGGGCGCATCTTTGTTGCCGAGATGGAAACTGTACCCGCCGCGCACCGTGCCATTATCGGGATCGACGACCATTCTGTCCATTTCCAGTCGAAAGAGATCATTGGGATCGCCCGTCAAAGTGGAGTTCGTATGAATGAGCAGATAATCCCCCTGCTCGAACGTCGCACCGGCTAATGTGGTAACGGCAATGACGTTTTTCTCGCTGCCGCTAGCGGACAGCGTTATGTTATTGCTGTCGATGTACAGTAACGAGTTGGGACTTGTCCAAATGCCGTCGGCACCCTGACTTATAGGGGTGCTTCCCGTCCCGGCGTTCCGCTTTGCCGCCGTGTAAAAGAGGGCAAAATCTTCTAGGCTGACCGTCGGGGCGCGGAGCGTCATTGTGGAAATGGTTCGCTGGATGGCGGGATCATATAAGTTCCAGTCATCGGGAGTGAGTTCGACGTTCTTGGAAATGTTGATGCTGTCCGCTTGAATGATTCCGCCGCCCAAAATCATGGCAGTAGCATAGTTGGTATTGTCCCAAGTTCCGGTGCCTTCCATCGTGAACGTGTTTGTTTCCACCGCAAATCTCGGCGTACCCTCGCTTCTTGCCAGAGCGAGAACCGTTCCTCCTTCGATATGGATGTCCCCCATTTTGAACTCGGCACCATAATCGTAGAAGCGGTCAGAGAAGACGACCATGCCGCCCGAATTGACCGCCGAATAGATATTCAATGTCCCTTCGCCGGCAATACCGCTGTAAAAATCGACGCGTCCTTTGTCGAAGATCTCCAAATTAAAGGTTCCGCCTTCCGCAACGTACAGGTCGCCTAATCCGTCATCGGCATAATTGACATCCAGCGCAATATGACCTTCTCTTGCATACACGTGCATCGTGGTATCCCTTTCCACGTAGAATGCTCTGTCTTCGTCGTAAAATATCTCCAAATTTCCTGTGAGTTCGATGAAGTTATGCTCTCCCGCGCCTATTGCGGTGCGGAACGAGACTCCCATCAGTTCACTCACGGAGTCCACTTTGATTTCGGCACCGTCATCACCCGTGAAAGTAATGATGCCTTCGCTCCGGCTGCCGTCGGTTCTGATGTTTCCCGTTTGCAGATGGAGCGTTCCCCGTTCGATGGTTAAGGCACCGCCGATGTCGATACTGCTGTCTGCGCTAATCGAGAAGGTGCCTCCCCCCCCTTTTGTTAAACTGCCTTCGCCGATGATGTTGCCGGTGAAGTTAACGGTGTTATCATTGAGAACTTCCAGACGTACGCCGGACCGTGCGCTGCCGGTCGGCGTGGTGTCGAGCGTGCCGATCTTCACATTGAAAAGGGTGGGATCCATGCCATAAAAGACGATGTACTCAAAGTTCTGTGCGGAATTCGCTGTAAATGATGTGAACACATTCAGAGTGTTCCGTGTAAAGGCATCGCCTCCGCCGGATGCGACGAATCCGCCGAAGAGGTTGGCGGAATCCAGTGTAGGCATTGTAGGCGTGCCGGCGGCATCTTCTTCACCGATTTGAACGCGATTGCCGGCTCTGTTTTCAACACCACCACCTGCGGCGATGCCTCTGGTGCTGTATCCGCCGTAGATATTGCCGGTAACGCTGCCGTCGTAAATGAATACGGTGTTGTAATGGGCGATACCGCTGGTACTTGCTCCGCCGTAAATGGCGGCATTGATGGCTCCGTCTTTAATGACAACCTCGTTGAGCCCTACTGCTCCGTTACCATTAAAGTTATGTCCTCCGTAGATGGTGCTTCCGGTGCCGAAAGAGCCGATGGTAGCGCCGTCGATGGTAACGATGTTGTTCCGAATGATGGACGCACCTTGTCCTCTTCCGCCATAAACAGCACCCCGGCGGACATTGGCATTACCGTCAATCGTTACCGAATTATCGGTAATGGTACTCGTATTAAGGGCACTATACGCCCCGGCAATAATGGCATCGAGTTTCCAGACGCTGCTGCCGGTGATGGTAACGGCATTGTCGGTCATTTCCGAGCCGCCCTGCGTATAGGCACCATACACATTGCCTCGCAGGGTTACATTGGCACCGTTGATAGTTACGGTATTATTTTTGGCTTCATTATCCCGCCCGCCGTTGATCCATCCCCCGAAGACGATGCCGTAGATGGCGGTTGTGCCGGTTATGTTGATGGTATTGTCATTGACGTTGCCGAAGTCTGTCCATCCGCCGAAGACGTTGCCGCCGGTGGTGGTTGTGCCGATGTTTCCGCCGGTGAGGATAACGGTATTATTGTCGGCATTCAACCAGCCGTGATCTCTGGGGGCGATGCCGCCGAAGACGTGTCCGCTGACGTTGGTGCTGACGTTAACTTCGTTCCCGGACGCATCGTCGTGTGGGAAGAACGAACCGGGCATACTCGGTGCGTTGGGATCGAGGATCACGGACGGATCGCCTATTTTTGTTTCGTTGCCGGGCAGAGTGATGTCTTCCGCAGAGACTGCGGCGGCGAAGGCGAGGAGCAGGATGATGGGGAGTGTGTTTTTCATAACAAGCAAATCCAGCGGGGGAATCTGCGCAGAAAATGGACTGTTATCATTGCTATCGGGTTTTGGGGGGGAGGGAGTTGAGGGTTTTTTTGGGGGGGTAGTCCGCTCACAAGTTTCCGTATTGGAGCGGAAAGGTAGGCAACCGACCGCCGGGCGGTTGTGTCGGCGATAGTCGACTGGCACCGGGAAACGCGGGGGATAACGTGATTCGTCCCCCAAGTGCCCAGTACCGCACGTTGCCGCCCGGCGGTCGGCAACCTACCCAGTTTGCACAACGTGACAACGTGTCGACGGCTTGCACACCCGCCTAGGGTTGAAACCCTAGGCTAGAATGCTCCGCCCTTACAGGGCGGTCCGTCGACAATGTTTGTCGACTCGGTAACATTATGGCGGCTTATCGAAAAGACAACCTCATTTTCAACCTCATTTTTTCTGACAAAACAACCTCAGTAGCAAAGCGTCTTCCCTCAAATTCAACCTCATTTACCATTTTGAAGGGGAAGATGAGGTAAATGAGGTTAGTTTTTCAGGGGCACATGGGCTACTGAGGTTGTTTTGTTATCGTAAATGAGGGGAAAATGAGGTTTTTGATTCACGATACTCGGCAACGTTACGCTATTGGAAAACGTGTCGACAGACTAGCCCTTACAGGGCGGTTTTCCTCCTTTTGCGTCCCTTGCGCTTCTTTGCGTCTTTGCGGTTAAAATTTCGCTACCTGTCTCCTAAAATTCACCTCAAGTCTCCGGCTCCATCTTCCCGATACTACCGGTGAGGAGCCTTCGGGCGGACTCTGCCGGTGCGTGCCGGTCTTAGGTTTATGGGAGAAGGATTTCATGAAATTGAGCACTAAATTGAGACGGATGGGAATGGGTCGGATGGGAACGGCGGCACTGCTCGCTTTATTTGTCCTTGCCTCGCTGGGTTCGACCGGCTGTACGGTTTATACCAATGGTATGACGCTGCCGAATCCGCATTATCGCAATAATATTCCGCAATACTTTCCGCGCGGCACGGAGTTTCCTTTCCCGAACGAGGCGGCGAATTTACAGGAAGCGGAACAGAACTTTCAACACGGAAACTGATCTGTTATGGAACTAACGGCAGCCGCCCAAGCGTGGGTTAATCTGATACTGGTGTGGGTCGGATTTGGTGCCGTCGTGGGGTTTGTTGCGAATATGTTTTTACCGGCGGGTAATCCGGGGTTTTTCGGCAATCTTGTCATTGGTGTTATGGGCAGTTGTGCGGGTCCTGTTGCGCTTGTCCTTTTCTTAAAACCGGAACAGTTTCATCCGATGAGTCCGCTGGGTTTCACCGTTGCTGTCTTTGCGGCGATTGCTCTGCTTATCTTTTACCGCTGTTTTTTATTCCTTTCAGGAGTGCCGGCGAAGAAGGAGTGAGAGGGGGGGGGAATTAGAAGTTGAGAGTTAGGAGTTAGAATATGATTCTTTCCTGTTGATTCCTTCTCGTTGACGACACGCACTCCATTATGACAAATCCGGCTCCCCTTTTTGAATTAGCGGAAACGCGTGCGGCGGTGAAAACGGCGGCGAAAACGGAAGTGAAACCGGCGGTGCCGCTGACGGTGTCCGGTTTAACGCAGAAAATCCGTGCCCAAATCGAAACGCAGTTTGAGTCTGTTTGGGTAACGGGGCAGGTGTCTAATTTGTCTTATCACCGCTCTGGACATGTCTATCTCACCTTGAAAGATGAAGGAGCGCAACTGTCGGCGGTAGTCTGGAAATCGTCGGTTGCCAAAATTAAGTTCAAACTTAAAGATGGTATGGAAATCGTCTGCCGCGGTCCTCTGAATGTGTATCCGCCGCAGGGAAAGTATCAGTTGATTATCAGCGAATTGCAGCCGAAGGGGATTGGTACGTTAGAACTTGCTTTCCAGCAATTGCGGGAAAAACTTACTGCCGAAGGATTGTTTCAAGCAGCGCGGAAAAAGCCGCTGCCCCGTGTGATCCGGCGTGTTGCCGTTATTACAAGCCCCACAGGGGCTGCGGTTAAAGATTTTTTGCAGATTTTGAGCCGGCGGACAAAGATGATTGATGTGCTGGTCGTTCCAGCCAAAGTTCAAGGGGAGGGTGCCGCCGAGGAACTTGCTGAGGCTCTCCGAGCGGTGAACCGGTTGAGCGGAATTGATTGTATTGTCCTCACACGCGGCGGCGGCAGTATGGAAGACCTCTGGGCTTTTAATGAAGAGGTTTTGGTACGTGCTGTTGCGGCATCGGCGATTCCGGTGCTCTCCGGTGTGGGACATGAAATTGATGTAACGCTTTGTGACTTTGCGGCGGATATTCGGGCGGCAACGCCCAGTGAAGCGGCGGAGCGAATTTCACGTGAAGATTCTGACCGGCGGCGGGAGTTGCAGCAACTCCGCCGCCGGCTGGATGATTTGGCGGAACGGAAATTTCGGACGGCTTTGGAAAAGTTAAAATCCCTTGCCCGGCATCCGGTCTTGCGGCGACCAGAGCAGTTATTCGAGTCCCGTCAGTATCAACTGGATTTATATGAAGAGCGGCTTGACCGGGTTTTGGAGCGTCGGCTTCAATCGTTGCGGGATCGTTTGAGTAAAGCGGCGGCATCGTTGGATGCGTTGAGTCCGCTTTCCATTTTATCCCGAGGCTACACGCTGACGGAAGATGCCGACGGACGGCTCATCCGGGGAGCAGGCAAAGTTGAAGCGGGCGACCTCCTCCGTACCCGGTTTGCCGATGGAGTGGTCGAGAGCCGATGTGTGCAGAGATAATGCCTTGGCGGTTAAAAATTATCACTTTGCAAAGGTAGGTTGCCGACCGCCGGGCGGCAACGTGCGGTACTGGGCACTGGAAGTCAAACACGTTCGCCGTCGGCTATCCGCCGACGCAACCGTCCGGCGGTCGGTTGCCTACCTGTCTTTTTTTCCCGCCAAGGCAGTAATTCCCTAAATTTTGTCATCCGTGTCCTGGGTGCATCAGAATCGGATTTGTAAAAATAGTACAAATAGTACCCTTTTGACCCCTAAATCTCCTTGAAATGCTCATTTAGTCATGATATACTGGTACTAAATGACGATTTTAGAGTGTTTTTGGAGATTTTATCATGAATTCGGAGTTTCAAAAAGATGAAATTATTGCCGTGTTGCGGCAATTTAATCCTTGGTGGGCAAATGAACCGATCAATGATCTTCCTGATTGGCACCGACCAGCATTCCGGGATATTGGCAACTGGATTCAAGCGAACGAAAGCCGGTCGCTCGTTCTGACCGGACCGCGACAAGTCGGAAAAACAACCCTTTTTCGGCAGGTGATTCAAAATCTGCTCCAAAACAATGTCCCGCCGGAGAATGTTCTGTATGCAACGTTTGATCATCCGTTGCTGAAATTGATTGGGCAAAACGATGTTCTCCAAATTTGGCGGGAATTTATCCCGCCGAAAAAACAAAATGGTGTTGCCACGGAGTATCTGTTTCTCGACGAGTTTCAGTTTATGTCCGACTGGGCAGTTTGGTTAAAACATCAGACTGATTTCCAAAAAACACGCCGGATTGCCGTTACTGGTTCTGCCGTATCATTGCTTGATAAAGCGGAATCGGGAGTCGGACGATGGACGACCATTCGGCTGCCGACGCTGTCGTTTTATGAATACCTGCTTATTCGCGATGAGAATCCTCTCCAAGAAAATAATGAACCGGTTACGATGAAGATGTTCCGAAATCTTTCGGAACAGGAACGGAGTTACTGGGCTGTACAGGCGCGGAAATTGACACCGTATTTTCATCAATACTTGATTCGCGGCGGTTTTCCCGAATGCGCTCTCACTGACAGTATTCCGAAACTCCAGCGGCTGCTCCGTGAAGACATCATTGACAAAATTTTGAAGCGGGACATGACCGCCTTGTTTGGAGTCCGGCAAGTCTTGCAGTTAGAGCAACTGTTCCTATATCTGTGTCTGCATGACGGCTCTGTGGTTGATTTCCCGACTCTCGGTCAGTCGCTCGGTGTTAAGCGGCAAACAGTGGAAAGGTATTTGAATTTTTTTGAAAGGACGCATCTGTTAACACAGTTGCGTCCCTTCGGTTACGGAAAGGAAATCTTGCGAGGACGCACCAAGTATTATTTGGCTGATCCTTCGATTGCAACAGCAGTATTTCTCCGGGGGACACAACCGCTTGAGAATGCGACATTGCTCGGAAAGATTGTCGAATCGACGATTTTTAAGCATCTTACCATTGAGACGTTTTTGTCTCAGCGAATTGATTTTTCATTTTGGAAAGGCACCAAGGACAGAGAAGTGGACATCATCGCCGAAACCGGCGACCGATTGATCCCTTTTGAGATCAAATACCGGTCAATAAAACAGACTGCTGCCGGCAAATTGCGTGGTCTCGCGGAATTCTGCCGAGAACGCCGTCCTGATGTTGCCTACGTGATTACACAAGACCCAGAGGATATTGGTACTTTTTCCTTATCGGACTCGACAATTATTAAGATACCGGCTCCGCTTGCATGCTATATTCTCGGACGCTTTGAACATGGACTGAGTGCGTAACATTAGAGTTGTTCGGAAACTGCCCTAATCGTCATTCCGGCGCAAGCCGGAATCCATAAAAACAGGAGTCATGTCTTTCGTCTGGATTCCGGCTTGCGCCGGAATGACAGTTTCCGAACAAGTTAATTAAATGGGAATACCTCTAAAAATACGTTCTTCGCGTCCTTTGCACAACCTTTGCGCTCCTTGCGGTTAAATAGTTCGGATTTAACCGCAAAGTTCGCAAGGGGCAATTTCACGCTGTTTGGTCTTTCCATTTTATGGGCGGCTTTACTGCTGCGGTCGTTGCCGTCCTTGCCGTTGTCCTTGTTGCTGCGGCTGTGGCGGCTGTGCTTGGGCGGCGGCAAGCGACTTGGCAAGATTCTCCTCGAATTCTGCCTTGTATTTCATGATGTTCGGAAACTGCACGGCAGGAATCATCCTTGTACGCGCAGTCATGTGGGGCTGCCGGACTTTTTCGTCGTACTCTGCCCAAAGGGCTTCGACATCTTTTCCGGTACTCTTTTCAAAAATATCGGCTGAATAGGTCCGTTTGCGTCCCATTTCGTTTAGTTTCGTGATGAAATCCTTGTCGTAGGTATCGACGATGTACATAAAGAAAGCGGCGGTGATTTGATAATTGCCGTCGTAATTTTCCCCCCGGTTAAAGGGGCGCATCTGTACTTCCGGCTCAAAATGGACGTGCCGGATATAATCAGTCAGTCCTTCCATTGCCCAAAACGGCAATCCCTGCCCTTGTCCGCCCCGACCGCCCGGATAGCGTTGAATGACGTGTACCAATTCGTGTGCCACCATCCCGAAATCTCCGGGCTGCCGTCTGATCCAATCGGCTGAAATGACGATTTGCGTACCGGAGGCAAAGGCAACACCCTCCATTTTGCGGAACACAATCGACATTTCCTTTTCCGGGACGAAACCATCTGTTTCGAGCAGTTTGTCGAAGTAGGGAAAATAATCGGTAACGATTTTTCCTGCCTTACCTGCCCATTCGTGAATACCCTCTTGTTTGAGGACCTCGTCTCCTTCAAAAATGATGGACAATTTTTCCAGAGAGACGGGAGCGCGTCCTGCCGGTGCTTCTTCTTCGGAAGTTTGTGTGTCCTGTGCCCTCAATTCGGAAACAGAGAACGTGCCGGGATAAGCGGTTGCCAAGAGGCATGTCAATGCAATGTAAAGAGTGTGTCTCATAAAAAATGACCTTTGGGTTGTCTATGCTGCAAATGCGGCATAAAGTGGAGTAACTGTCCGCCATTCTATCTTATTCCGTGCGTGTTGGCAAGCATTCGCTGGCGTTCTTTGCGGGAAACTTTGCGTCCCTTGCGGTTCAATTCTCTTTTTTTAACCGCAAAGTTCGCAAAGGAGTGCGCAAAGAACGCGGAGAAAAAAACGTGGGAGCATCCAAGTTTAGTGGGTAGTTTTCGCCCTGCAAGGGCGCGATGTCTATAACCGCCGGTGTCAACCGGCGGAAAAACCTCCCGAACTCTTTTTAGCCCCAACGGGGCGTAATATCGCCAAAAGTAACGCCCCGATGGGGCTAGAGGACGAAAGTGATGCCGTGTCCGCCGGTTAAAACCGGCGGTTATAGACATTTTGCCCCTTCGGGGCAATGATGAACACTGTGCCACCAAAGGGGCAAGCGAAGACAGAAAACATCACTCACTAAACTTGGATGCTCCCTGCCCTCTTAACGTTTTACTCGCCCCGTTGACAAAAAATAATTTTATTATAGAATCCGCGCAGATTGGACAAAGGTGTTCATCAGGGGATGTGTAGGCACGTCCTCTGGTGGGCACCTTTTTTTATGCTGCGATGCCATGTGTCATACTATGCCGTCAAAACAGTTAGAGGGGCAAGTCAGAATACCTTCCGGGTGTGCTCTATCGGGCATCATCAACAAGTCTGGTCGGCGCGTGAGCGGAGAGGCGATCATAAAATCCATCGCCGTCATGCACGACCGCTCCAACGGACTCGGCGGCGGTTTCGCCGTCTATGGAATCTATCCCGAATATAAAGACTACTACGCCCTGCACATTTTTTACGAGTCTGCATCTGCAAAAAAAGAGTGCGAAGAGTTTCTGGATCAACACTTTGATATTATCAACCTTTCCAAAATACCAACCCGAAAAATTAAAGAAATTACCGACGAACCGCTGATCTGGCGTTACTTCGTAACACCGTTGCCGACAAAACTTGCGTCAAGCCAACTGGACGAACGCGAGTTCACCGCCCGATGTGTGTTCCGTGTTAATATACATATCAAGGGTGCTTATGTATTTTCCAGCGGCAAAAATATGGGGGTGTTCAAGGCGGTCGGATTTCCCGAAGATGTGGGAAGGTTTTACCGGCTGGATGAGTACGAAGGATGGTGTTTCACCGCACACGGACGCTATCCGACAAACACGCCGGGCTGGTGGGGCGGAGCGCATCCCTTTGCTCTGCTTGATTATTCCGTTGTACATAACGGCGAAATATCTTCCTACGATGCCAATCGGCGTGCTATCGAAATGTATGGTTATAAATGTACGCTTCAAACCGACACCGAGGTCATTACTTATATTATTGACTATTTACACCGAAAAAAAGGGTTGCGGTTTGAGGAAATCGCTTCGGTCATTGCCGCACCCTTCTGGCAGACCATTGAACGGATGCCGCCGAAAGAACGCCTGACACACGAGTATTTGCGGGTGATGTTTGCGGCGCAACTGATTACGGGTCCGTTTTCTATCCTTGTCGGTTTTGAAGGCGGATTGATTGCTCTGAATGATCGGTTGAAACTGCGGAGTATGGTCGTCGGTGAAAAGGAGGACATGGTCTATATTGCCAGTGAAGAAGCGGCGATTCGTATCATTGAACCAAATCTCGACACCGTTTGGGCACCCAAAGGGGGGCAGCCGGTGATTGTTTCTCTGAAACAATCGTAAGAAGGCGGACTACTGTACATGGGTTCAAATTGTACTTTTCCTTCGCGTCCCTCGCGAAAACTTTGTGTCGCTGCGGTTAAATTTAACCGTGTTTGCAAAGGTAAAGAGAAAACAGTCTATGGGTGTGTAAAAGTTTTACACACCTGCCTCACAAACGAACGCCTTGCCGCCTTGCAGTCTGTGCCCGTCTATATCACCGGTACATTTTGCGTTACAATAGTGTGGGTGCATTTTTGACTTTTTATCATGAAAAAACTTTCGGCTTCCATAGATTTCAAATCACAAAGCAACCGCGCAGTGCTCCTGACAGTTGCCGTTCGGAAGGAAATCATTCTCTCTGGACTTTGGACCTTCGACATTCGCCTCGGAAAAAAACCACTTCTTCCTGAAAGTAAATGGAAGAAAATCTGTGAACACACGGAAAAGGGCTGCGATTACACTGAAATTGAACTGCACCTTACCGGCGATTACCGGCTGCAACGCAGCCTGCTCCTCAACCACAAGGACAAACTCCTGCTGTTGACTGATACTCTCTTGGGCGATGAGGAGCCGACGGCGAAAGCGTTGTTGTCCTATCAAGCCGATTTCTCTCTCTCGCCAAAATTGCGTGCCAAAACGTTTACCGAAGCCGCCGAAATTGAGTTCCGTCCTGCCGGTCAGCCGGGCGCACCCGTTGCCCGTGTGATGCCGCTGGCACTGCCGGAATGGAAGGCGGCGACACCCGCCGGCTTGGTCGGCGGCACGCTCACCGAATCAGAAGGCAGATTGACACTCCAACATACCACCCCCGGCAGATCACTCTTCGCACCGCTCTTGTTCGACTTGGATGCCGACCGGTTGAACAAACGATATACTTGGCGGCAGTTGTCCATTGGGGAAAATATGCAGCGCGCCTGGGAAGACCAAGCGGTCGGCTACCGGATTCAAATCGGACAGAAACAATTCCTGCTGTACCGTTCCCTCACACCGCAGGCAATCCGCACGGTACTGGGACACAACTTGATGGACGATTTCTGCTTTGCACGATTCGACCCTGAGACAGGAGTCGAGCCGTTGATGGTTGTGGAACTGGGAGAATGACGAAAGCATCGCAAATCCCTGTGTGGAGTTTGACGATATTGTAAACGGCATGAAATTGCCCGTTGCGTTCTTTGCGTCCCTTGCGGTTAGATTCTCTTTTTTTAACCGCAAAGTTCGCAAAGATTATGCAAAGGACACAAAGAATAGACTATTAGAGATTCCCATAACTTGCAGTCGCCCTGTTGTTTCTTTGGAAGTATTTGTGTAGAATGCCGTATGGAATTGGGGAACGCTGGCGGAAGTGCCGGTGCTATTCCCGTTGTTTAACCCTAATTTGGAGAAAAGAGATGTTCACACGTCGTGAAATGCTGCGCGGCTCCCTCGCACTGGGCGGGGCTGCGGTGTTTGCCCCTCATCTGTTTGCCGCCGCGGTTTCCGTTCCTGATGACCGGAAATTCGCCGAACAACTCGGCTGGAAAATCGGTCCGCAAATTTATTCGTTCAACCGCTTTCCCTTTGACGAAGCCCTCAAAATGTGCGTTGCGTGCGGTACTGCCACTTTTGAACAATATCCCGGTCAAAGGGTTTCCCGTGACATCAACGTCGGCGTTGGTCCCGATTTGCTTCGGCAGGAGAACAGGGACCACCTCAAACGGGTGAAAGACCTGCTTGAAGAGTCCGGCTGCTCCATTCATGCGTTTGGTGTTTGCGGTGCGGGCAGAGGGGATTTTGATTTTTGTGCCGAGTTCAACATTCCGGTCATCAACAGCGAGCCTGATTTCAACAGGATTTCCGAAGTCAGCAGGCTTGCCGAAGAGTACAAAATCAAAGTCGGGCTGCATAATCATCCTCATCCCACGCGCTACTGGTATCCTGAAATTGTGCTGGAACAGTTGAAGGACGCAAGTTCAATGGTGGGTGCATGTCCCGACACGGGACATTGGTTCCGCAGCCTGTTGGATCCGCTCGCTTGCGTCAAACGGCTGAAGGGACGAATCGTCGGTTTTCATATCAAGGACATCAAGAGGAATAACGGCGGTTACAATGCGGACTGCGTGATGGGACAGGGGGAAGTCGGTATTGAAGCCGTCTTGAAGGAGTTTGCGACGCATGAGACCAAAGACCCAATTCCCTTCTCGGTCGAATTTGAGGCGGATTGGGACAGGAATCAGCCGAAGGTTGCCGAAAGCATTAAGTATTTCGATTCGGTCGCCAAAGCCATTGTGTCCGTGAGAGGATAGAGTTCGGCGAAATGAATGTTTGCGCTTCTTGGCGTTCTTTGCGGTTCAATCCGAACTCTTTTAACCGCGAGGGGCGCAAAGATGGTGCAAAGGACGCAAAGAATCTATTTTTAGAGGTTCCCAAGTACCAGTCGCGGCTCTAATTGATCACCGCACGTTGCCGACCACTGGTCGGCAACCTATCCTACTTTTCTAAAATATCAAAATGACTGCCCCGGCGGTTGAAAGTTTTTGCAAAAAAACACAGAGCCCGACGCGTCCGCAAGGAAGGCAAACGATACGACCCTGGCTTACGCCACGGGCTCTGTGGGTGTTTTGTGCGAACATTATACTGTAAACGGGGAGAAATTGGACGTTTTCTTTGCGTCCTTTGCGCATTCCCTTGCGAACTTTGCGGTTAAAAAAAAGAGAATTTAACCGCAAAGACGCAGAGAAGTGCAAGGTTCGCAAAG
>Ga0099364_10002125_pt1 | contig 31912 bp, 21 predicted proteins | sample TergutTh196P3_FD_73070 | JGI IMG/M metagenome (GOLD analysis project Ga0099364, IMG submission 73070) | Microcerotermes parvus P3 segment gut microbial communities from Pointe-Noire, Republic of the Congo - Th196 P3 | ecosystem: Host-associated > Arthropoda: Insects > Digestive system > Gut ... | reverse complement strand
ATAAATCCACATCATCCCGAAGGGATCGATCGCTACGTAGAAAACGACACCCCACCTTGATTTCCATGCCGTAGGTATGGAACCTAAACGACATATTTCTTATCATATTCAATTGTTCCACACCTTCGGTGTGGTGATAGTTTCGGGGGCATCGTTTTCTACGTAGCGATCAACACCTTCGGTGTGAGGTGGTATTTATATATAAATCCACATAATTCAAAAAAAAATCCCCCTCAATCGAGGGGGATTCTTTTTATAAGATCCTATTTAAAATCATCGAAATCATCGTCGAAGGTATCAAGCGGTAACATAGCTTCAGGTTTCACTTCGTAAGCCGCTTTATTTGGTTTGCTGTGTGTTAGTTGTGCAGCTGGTTTTCTTCTATCGGCAGTAACATGAAGTTTTGGAGAAGCTGCTTTAGCATATCCTCCGCTTTTTTTACTGATAGTAAATGTCTCAACCATGCTTCTTAGTTCAGATGCTTGGCTTGTAAGTTGTTCAGCAGCAGAAGCTGATTCTTCAGCATTCGCAGCGTTTTGTTGAGTAACTCTATTCATTTCGTTTACACCAGTAGAAATTTGATTAACTCCATGTGCTTGTTCGTCACTTGATGCAGAAATTTCATTAACAATGCTTTTAACTTTGTTAAATTGTTCTTTCATTTCTATGAAAGATTTTGTAACTTGTTCAACTATTCTTGAACCCATTTCTGAATTTCTTGTAGCTTCATCGATAAGTACATTGGTATTTTTTGCAGCTTCAGCACTTCTTAAGGCAAGGTTTTTAACTTCTTCAGCAACAACGGCGAAACCTTTACCTGCATCACCAGCATGAGCTGCTTCAACAGCGGCATTAAGAGCAAGAAGGTTTGTTTGGAAAGCAATCTCATCAATTGTTTTTAATATTTTTCCAGTTTCTTGAGAAGATTTAAGAATAGCTTCCATCGCTTTATTCATTTTGTCCATAGCATCGTTACCTGCATCTACTGCAAGAACAGCGACATCAGCAAGTTTAAGACCTGATTTTGCGTTATCAGCATTATTACCTGTTAATGAATTAATTTCTTCTAATGAACTTGATATTTCTTCTAAAGAAGAAGCTTGTTCTGATGTGGCTTCTGCCAGAACTTGTGAGCCAGAACTAATTTCGTTGGAAGCGGCTGAAATTTGTTCTACTGCCATTTCTACTTGAATAATTGAATCTTCTAGGTTTTTACCAGCGGTGTTCATATATTTTGTTAGTTCTGCAAAATCGCCGGGATATTTATCTGACATTCTTGCAGTTAAATCTTTAGCTGCAAGTTTGCTCATTATATCCATTGTATCTTTAAGAGGCTCGGCTATTGTGTCTAAGATGCCGTTTACGGCTTCCACTAGTTTTGCAAAGTCGTTATCGTGTTTACGAACATCAATTCTTGAACTCATTTTACCTTGTCTTGTTTCACCTGAAAGATATAAACAATCACTATTCACACGCTGTATTGCCTCTATCATATGTTTCATGGCATCTTTCAGTTCGCCAGTTTCGTCTTTAGAGTCCACTTCGATTTTTATATTTAGATGACCTCTTTCGATATTGTGAGCAATATCAACGCATTCTGCTAAAGGTTTAGATACCATTCTTGCTATAACTATCGCCATAATTAAGGAGATAATTATACCAATTATGATTATGGTGACTATCGTTGTTATCGAAGTGGATATGTTGGCTTCCAACATATCACCTTGTTCCGCCATAAAATTCGATTGAAAATCGGCGAAAGCTTCATAAGCTGCTATATAATCATTCTGACGTGCGGAGAACTCGCCGTTGATTAACGCGATAATTTGTTCAAGATCATCATTCTCGACGAGAGCATCCATTTGTCCAAGTACGACTCTATAAGCGGTTCTTGCATTTAATGCTGCTTGCCAGAGTCCTGCTTCTTCACGGTTATTAGGGTTAAGTAGTCTTTCAACTACATCAATTCTGTTTCCCACATCAGCAACACTTCGATTGATGATTGTTCTTTGTGTATTGACGTTAGCACCAAGTGCTATGTTTCGATATGCACCTGCATTTTCGTATAAACTTGTTACTATTTCTTGGGCGTTGTTTCCTTTTTGAAGATTGACGTCTAGTAGGTATGTTAGTCTTTCGGAGAAGCTTAGCATCGATGTTAACATGATTGCTGCTACAACCACTATTGTTACGATCAGTAATCCAAACCCCACACCGAGTTTAATTCCAATTTTTGCATTCTTTAGCATAAAAACCTTCCTTTTTATTTTGTTTTTTCTAATTGAGTTAGTTCGAGATCTGTTAGTATCTTGCTAATGTCTAGCAGAGTTACTACTTTGTTTTTTACTTTTGCCATAGCAAGGATGAACTGTGTGTCAAGCTCTACCCCAAATGTTGGCGTTTTTTCAATTTCATTTCCATGAATATCAAGGACTTCAAGTACTTTATCTACAATAATGCCGATAAAGATTTCGCTCTTCTCTGTTTTGATTTTAATTATAACGATACTGGTTCGGTCGTTATATTCGATTTCCGGAAGCTTGAAGCGTAAGCGTAAATCGATTACAGGAATAATTTTTCCACGAAGATTGATCACACCTTTGACAAAAGGTGGAGTTTTAGGGATCTTCGTTATATCTGGAATTGCGATGATTTGTAAGATGCGATCAACATTAATTCCGTAGTACTCGTCCATTAAATTAAAAGTCAAATACTTACCTTCAAAAACAGACGTGTCAAGCATGGAGTCTTTGCTCATATTCCTCTCCTTTAAATTGTATTTTATTTTTATTACAGCATTTAGCATCTTTATTGATGCTGAAATACATTATTTCCTACTCTTTTGTGCCATTTTATTTAGTGGATATAATTGTGTCAATTTTTTTTTTGATAAAAATATGTTGGGAACGCATTTATTTGTTCCCTACAGATGTTGTAGGCATGTGTGAGGTGTGATTTTATATAAATCCACACCATCCCGAAGGGATCGATCGCTATGTAGAAAACGATGCCCCCACCACAAACCTGCATCCCGTAGGGATGCAACCAACAATCTACGCATTTTGTTGCATCCCTACGGGATGCAGATTTGGTGGGTGTATCCGTTTCTACCTAGCTTCACATACCTACGGCATGTGTAAGGTAGGAACGAATAAATGCGTTCCGTAAAGATAAAATGAGAACCCAACCGAACCAGGAACGAATAAATGCGTTCCGTACAGATAAAATGAGAACCCAACCGAACTAGGAACGAATAAATGCGTTCCCTACAGAACCAAAACAAATATAAAAAGGAGAAAAGACCATGTTCTTTCACTTACTATCGCCTTTGGCAGACTACCACATACTATTTAACGTATTTCGTTATATTACATTTAGATCAGTTGCAGCGTTTATAACTTCCTTAGTTTTTTCATTTTATATCGGACCCAAAATAATAAGGATACTTAAGAAGAACAATGCAGTCGAAACCATTAACGATGTAGTACCTGAAAACCACAAAGCAAAAGAAGGAACACCCACAATGGGTGGTTTGATAATGTTATCTGGCATCTTGATTTCTACAATTTTGTGGAATAACTTACTAAATACATTTATAATAATGCTATTAATAACAATCCTTTGGTTAGGTGGACTTGGCTTTTTTGATGATTATTTAAAGAATGTTCAGAAAAAGAAAGGTGGGCTAAAACCAAAATATAAATTATTAGGACAAACTATGTTAGCAATTATGATTGCTTGTGCTATATATTTTAGTCCTAATAGCACCGATGTTACAATCATTAATTTACCTTTCTTTAAGGGTGCCTTTATTCAACTATCCTGGTTTTTTGTACCTTTTGTGGTTTTCATGATTGTGGGAACTTCAAATGCCGTCAATCTTACTGATGGCTTGGATGGACTTGCAGCAGGATTGATTGCGTTAACTACATTTGGTCTGGGCGTTATGGCTTATTTAAAGGGAAATTTTACCTGGGCTGATTATTTGAATATTAACTTTATTGCAGAAGCGGGTGAGTTAACAATTTTTACTGCATCAATGATAGGTACAACACTCGGATTTTTATGGTTTAATACAAAGCCAGCAGAAATATTTATGGGTGACACGGGCTCTCTTACTATGGGTGGATTGTTAGCATTAATTTCCATATTTTTACAAGAACAGTTCTTTTTTGCAATAATTGGAGCTATTTTTGTAGCAGAAGCTATGTCTTCTATTTTACAAAGATATTATTTTAAATTTACAAGAAAAAAATATGGTGTCGGTAAAAGACTTTTCAAATGTGCACCTTTACATCATCATTTTGAAATGAAAGGCGTTACGGAAGAAAAAATTGTAATTAGATTTTGGATTGTTGGTGTGTTATTAGTTGCAATAGGGCTTGCAACTTTGAAATTAAGATAAATTTAAGGAAATCAAAATGAGAAAAAGAATCGGAATTTTAGGAGCCGCTAGAAGTGGTATTGCTGTTGCAGAAAAAGCATTAAAACATGGATATGATGTATTTTTAAGCGATAGCAATGATATTGATTTAAGTAATAAAGATTTGTTTTCTAAAATAGAATATGAATCAGGTGGACACACAGATAAATTACTTAAAATGGATATTCTAGTAGTAAGTCCCGGTATTCCTAACAACATTCCAATTTTGAAATTAGCAGAAGAAAGAAACATATTGATAATGAGTGAAATAGAATTTGCTTATCGTCATACACATCCTGAAACAAAGATAATAGCAGTTACTGGGTCGAATGGTAAAAGCACTACAGTAAGTATGATACATCATCTTTTAATATCTGAAGGCTATAATGCTATTTTAGCAGGTAATATTGGTGAAGCTTATTCAAGTTTTGATATAGAGGAGAAGAAAGATTTTATCGTGCTAGAATGTAGCAGTTTTCAATTAGAGAACATTCATGATTTCCATCCAGATGTGGCGATAATTTTAAATATAACTCCTGATCATATGGATAGATATAGTAGTTTTGAAGATTATGTTAAAGCGAAACATAATATATTTAAAAACATGAATAAAGATAATGATTTAATAATTAATTTATATACAGATACAAGTTATTCTAAAAATCAAAATATAACTGCTGCAAAACTAGCCGTTTCTGCATATATAAGCGAAGATAATATAAACAAGCATATTGCAACATTTAAACCATTAAGGCATAGATTTGAATCTGTTGTAATTAAGAATAATATTGAATATATTAACGATTCAAAAGCCACAAATACAGCATCTGTAATATTTGCTTTGAATAATATAAATAAACCAACTCATTTAATTTTAGGTGGTTCAGACAAAGGCGAAGATTATTCTGTTCTTATTTCTAACATGAGAAACAGAGTAAAAGAATTATATCTTATTGGTTCTACAGCACATAAAATGTATGAGATTTTTAATAATGATTTTATATGTAACATCTATTCATCTTTAGAAGAAGTTGTAAAATGTACTAAAACGAAGGCGATACCTGGGGATGTTGTGTTACTTTCCCCAGCTTGTGCAAGCTTTGATTGGTTTAAGAATTTTGAACATCGTGGTGAAACATTCTGTGAACTGGTTAAAAAACTAATATAAAAGGAGAAAAATATGTCATCAAGAACTGTTTTTAAAAACTATTTTGCCAACTATGACCAGATACTATTTGCGGTAGCTGTTCTACTAACAATCGTTGGAGTTTATCTACAATTTAACATTGCAACATCATTAGGAAATTCATTTCAAATGAGCCTGTTCTTAAATCAACTGAAATCATTAGTTGTAGCTACTCTTGTTTTTATTGCATTTATTAGGATCAAAAAACTTGAAGAGTTTTTATTCAAGTATTCCTATGTTTTTGTTGGATTGATTATTACTATGTTAGTTTTTGTCCTTCTTTATGGAATTACAACTCAAGGTAGTACACGCTGGATAAGAATCGCTTTTATCAGTTTTCAACCTAGTCAGTTAGCACACCCAATTCTAATTATCTTCTACGCTAAGTATTTCCAAAAGAAAAAAGACATTATCAAATCTACAGGATTTTTTAAATTTTTAGGTAATTTTCAAGGGTTAATTTTTATAACTCTTTTAGTTGTTGTTCTAATTTACTTGGAAAGACATCTTTCTACTCTAATTGTTTTATGTCTTACTTTGTTGGCAATGCTTTACGTTGCTGAATTTAAGAAAAGGTTAATATTTATGCTGATCTTTTTAACTTTAGCTTTATTGTATTTAGGAATTAATTTTTCACATAATTATCGCTCAGGAAGAATGGATATTTATGCAGAATATTCACTATTTCACAAAGCTTTAGGTATTGAAAAAGAAAACGTTTCTGCTGATTCTTATCAAATTAGAGAAAGTTTAAAAGCTATTTCTCAAGGTGGATTGGTGGGGACAGGGAGAGAAGGTGGAAGAGCAAAACATCTTTTCTTGCCTGATGTTAATTCGGACTATATTTTTGCAATGATAGGTGAAGAACTAGGATTTATAGGAGGACTTATAATTATCATCTTGTTCAGCATCTTTTTATTCAGATCGGTTAGTATAGGAGTGTCGGCAGAATCATTCTTCAGTGAACTTGTCGCTATTGGCATGGGGATTAATATTTTTGTTACAGCGATGGTCAATATCGGAGTCTCTCTATCCGCATTACCTTCAACAGGACTTACCTTACCTTTTATCAGCTATGGTGGGTCTGCATTAGTGGTAAATGCCGCAATGTTGGCAATTATCTTAAATATTAGTAAGGAACGTTTACACACGTCCCGAAATCAAAGTATGAGGGGTTAATTATGGGAAATAGACACTATCAATTAAAATGTATAGACACAGAAAATAGTTACAAAGAGTTTAATCTGTCTAAGGGTTTTGACAATCAAAAGTCTTTTGATAAACAAATTATTGGTTATGAAACGACCACCAATGATTTAGAAAATAACAACAATGTTTCAACTACTCATAAAAAAAGAATTGTAGTTTCTGCAGGTGGAACTGGTGGGCATATAATACCAGCATTATCTGTTTGTAAAGCATTGTTAAGAGAAAAAGCCGATGTTTTTTATATAGGAAACGAAAAAAGCATGGAAGCTGATATTATTACTAAAAATAAAATTCCTTTTTATGCTATTAACGTTCAAAAACTATATAGAAATTTTACGCTAAAGCATTTACTGTTTCCATTTAAATTAATAAAAAGTATAGCTAAATGTGTGAAATATCTACGTTCTATTAAACCGGACGCTTTTATTGGATTCGGAGGTTTTGTTGCTGGACCGCCAGCTATTGCTGCTTGGTTGTGTAGAATTCCAATTTATTTACAAGAACAAAATTGTAAACCCGGTCTTACAAACATCTGGACTGGAAGATTTGCCACAGCAGTGTTTTTAGCATATGAAGAAAGTAAAAAATATTTTAAAAATGCTAGAGTGTTTGTTACTGGAAATCCTGTGTTAACAGCAGAAAACGCTTTGAAAAGCAAAAAAACATATATTGCTTCTAAAAAACTATTGATTTTAGGCGGGTCACAAGGCTCTAAATTTATTAACAATTTAATTCTTGAACATCTTGAATGGTTCAAAGAAAACAATATTGAGCTTATCTGGCAGACTGGAACAAAACATTTAGACGCAATACAAGAGAAAACATCAAATTTTAAGACGCCTATTACTATCTTTTCATTTACAGATAGCTTACGTCAGTTTTATGCACAAGCCGATTACGTTATTTCAAGAGGCGGGGCTTTAACATTAGCTGAAATTGAAATACATCAAATTCCGGCTTTTGTTATTCCACTTTCAACAGCTGCTGTAAATGAACAATATCACAACGCTAAAAATATGCAAAATAGGAATATGGGTGTAATGTTTGAAGAAAAAGATAGAGAGTTATTTATTGATAATTTTATGACGTTTATTAAAAATGCAAATAAAATGTATCAAGGAAGCGGGAAATCAATTCATTTAACAGCGGCAAAGAATATTGCTGATGTTTTGCTTAACAAATGTGGAAGTAGGAACGAATAAATGCGTTCCCTACAGATATACAAAAACACAAGGAGAGTAAATGACCTCATACATGCTTAGAAAGACAAAAAAAATCCATTTTGTTGGAATTGGTGGAATAGGAATGAGCGGAATAGCAGAATTTCTGCACAATCAAGGTTATGAAATAACAGGGTCAGATTTACAAACTTCTGATGTAACACAACATTTACAAAATGAGGGAATAAAAATCTACGAGGGACATTGTGTAGAGAACATAAGCAATGTTGATGTAGTAGTAAAATCATCCGCTGTTAATGATGATAACCCTGAGATAGTTCATGCAATACAATCAAAAATTACAGTGATAAGACGAGCAGAAATGTTAGCAGAACTAATGCGAATGTCCTTTGGAATAGGTATTGCAGGCACTCATGGCAAAACGACCAGTACATCAATGGTTGGTATGTTATTGCATGCTGCAAATTTAGAGCCAACAGTTATAGTTGGTGGAAAAGTTATGAATTTCGGAAAGAACAATCTGCTAGGTTCTGGAGAATATATGGTTGTAGAAGCCGATGAATATGACAGATCGTTTCTAACATTATCTCCCATAATAGCAGCAATAACAAACATTGAAGCAGATCATCTTGATTGTTATTCTAATCTTGATGATATAAAAGAGGCATTTATAGTATTTGCAAATAAAGTGCCATTCTTCGGTTCAGTGGTTTGTTGTTTAGATGACATTGGGGTGCAAGAAATCTTGCCAGAAATCAAAAAAAACATTGTAACTTATGGCTTTACAAGACAAGCCGATGTAAGACCCTTCAATGTGCAATATAAAGATTTTAAAAGCAATTTTGAAGTTTTATATAAAGATTACAATTTAGGGTCATTAAACCTTAACACGACAGGTAAGCATAATATTCAAAATGCGTTACTTGCAGTTTCTATTGGAATTGAGATGAACATTCCTTTTCATCAAATTAAAAAAGGATTAGAAGATTTTAAAGGTGTTTTTAGAAGACTTGAGTACATAGGAGAGAAACAAAACATTAAAATATATGATGATTACGCTCACCATCCAACAGAAATTATCGCAACTTTAAAAGGGATAAGAGAGAACACAGAGAACAGAGTTATAGCTGTGTTTCAACCACATTTGTATAGCAGAACTAGAGATTTTTATCAGGAATTTGGAAGATCGTTTTATAATGCGGATATTTTGATAGTTACACCAATATATCCGGCACGGGAGATGCCCATTGAAGGAATTACAGGGCAATTAATTGTAGACACTGCAATTCAATCCGGGCATAATAACGCAATCTATGTTCCTGATAACGAACTTATTGTTGAAACTATCAATAACTTAATGCAAGAAAATGATGTAATTATCACTATAGGTGCTGGTGATATATATCAGTTTGGTAAAAAATTATTATAGCACCAACGGGGAAACTGTCACGAAAATGAAAATATTAAATCCACCTTATGATTTTGATATAAACATACTGACCTCCATACGCACGGTAGGAAAGATAGATTTTTTATGCTTTCCTACTTGTGTGGATGAAATTATGGAAGCCTTTATATATGCGAAAAATAACAATTTAAAGCCGTATATATTGGGTGGCGGCTCAAACTCATTAATTGGATATTGTAAAAAAACATTAATCATTAGTGATAGATATTTAAGTTCTATCTGGGATGTAAAAGATGATTGTATAACTGTAAGTTCCAATATTTATATAAATAAATTTGTTTCACAATCGAACAAAATAAATTTATATGGATTAGAATTTTTAGAAGGAATACCAGCTCATCTCGGTGGAATGTTATGTATGAATGCAGGCGCATATGAGCAGAATATAAGTGACTATGTGCAGTGGATAACAATTGTAGACGAAACGGGAGAAAGAATGATAGAGAAAAATGACATTGATTTTGGATATAGAAAGATTAGTATAAAAACTGTAAATAATCATTTTTTTATTTCAAAAATATGTCTTAAACTATCTAAAAACCTTCCAAAAATGAACTACCTTAAACAGAGAGAAATTAATCATCCAATGAATGTACATAGTCTTGGATGCTTCTTTAAGAACCCGGAGAACAACCACGCTGGATACCTTATTGAAAAAGCAGGTTTAAAATCTTTTCAAATAGGTGGAGCTATGGTAAGTTCAAAACATGCTAATTTCCTTATCAATAAAGGAAATGCAAAATTTGAAGATTTTATTGAACTAATCAATCACGTTAAGAAAACAGTATTGACAATGTTCAATATTAATCTTGAACTTGAAATAAGGATTGTAAATGAGTAAAAAAAGCAAAAAAATTCGCGGAAAAAGTAGATTTTTCATCTATTACATTTTGATACTAGTTGTAGTTTTTTTTGTTGGATATAAGGCAAAAGAACTATCTAAGGACATGGAATTTTTCAATATAAAAAATATTCGTATAACGGGTAATAACCTTGTTAGTAAGGAATATTTAAGTTCAATTGCTGATGAATATATTGGCGTAAATATATTTGAACTTGATAAAAATGAAATGGCAGAAAGATTTAAAACTATCTCAAGAATCGAAGACATTAATACCGTTAGATTATTGCCTTCACGTCTGTTAGTGAGAGTTAAAGAAAGAATTGGTGTTTTCTATATAAAAGAAAACAATGGCGAAATACATCCGATAGATGAGCAACGTGTTATTCTTGACAAAGCTGACTGGTATGTTGAAGAGGATTTGCCGCTTATAAACATAAATTTCTCTAAAGATAAAATTGGAGTGGGACAAAAATTAGATGATACTAGAATTGAATACATCTTTGAAGTTTATGATATTTTAAAGAAAAATAATCCAAGTATTATTTCTGATATATCTGAATTTTACTTTATTAGAAATGATCTATATTTTATAGACATTAAAAGTGGAAGTCGTGTGATACTAAGCACTTCTGACATAGCTGAACAGATGAGTAGATTTCTGTTTTTAAGAAATAATCAAGGATTTAATAGACATTCTACGATTGACCTTAGATTTGGTGAACAAATTGTTGTTACAAATAATTAGTTTATTAAAATATGAGTGGTCAGTTAAAGAATAAAAAAACTAGATAAGGAGAACATCATGAACGAAAAAATCATTACAGCAGTCGATCTAGGGTCTTCAAAGATTTGTGTAGTTATCGCTGCACTACATGAAAACGATAAATTTGAAATTAAAGGATATGGAACTGCTGACTCAAAAGGCATTGATAACGGGCTAGTGCGGGATTTACAAAGTACTGCTCAAGCGGTTTCAAGTGCTGTAGAAATGGCTGAAACACAAGCAAATCAAAAAGCTGAAAACGTGTTCGTGGCAATTTCAGGACAACACATTAGAACAAAAAACACGGAAGGAAAAGTGTCGGTTGCTGTTGGTAGTCAACCCGGTGAAATTGATAGCGATAATATCGAAGCAGTAATTAATGACGCAAAAAACTCTTTAAAAAGAGATGCTAGTTCGGATAGAATGGAGATACTTCATTGTATCCCAAAAACATATGACATTGACTCTCTTAAAGGAATTCTGAATCCTATTGGGATGTCTGGGTTTTCTATCACGGTTCATACACTCATTATTTTGGCGGAAACTAGTCATGTTAAGAATATTAAGAAAGTTTGTGAAATGGCAAATATTAGCAATCCCACGATTGTTCTTGGGGCTATAGCCACTGCATTAGCGGTGATAAATGAGGACGAAAAGAAACTTGGTTGTGTAGTTCTTGATATCGGTGAAGGAACATCAGACCTTACAGTTTTTTATGGGTCTTACCTTAAATCGTTTATTAGCATTCCAAAAGGTGGAGGATTGATTACTCATGATCTGGCTATTGGCCTGAAAACTCCTCATACTGCGGCAGAAAATCTTAAAATTGATTACGGACGTATCTACAATGGTACAAATAAAACTGATACATCAATAGAAATAGCAGGTATTGGTGGTAAAGCAAATCACAAAAAACCACTGTCACTGATTTCAGATGTAATTCAGATTAGACTAAAAGAAATATTAGAATCATGTTATAAAAGTATTTTACCGGAATTTAGTAATTTAGATAGCCTTACGGCAGGAATGATTATAACCGGTGGAACAGCTTTAATAAAAAACATTCATCTTTTAATAGAAGATGAAAAGGGATTTAACATGCCATGTAGAGTAGCGTTTCCTGATACTAGAAAACTTAGTGGTGCAATATCAAGGTTTGACGACCCTAGATATTCAACTGTCATCGGGGTATTATACTACGCAATGGAAAGAAAAGGAACAGTCACAAAATCGACTAATAAAAAAAGAAATGGATTAAGATTTTTTGAACAAATATCTAACATTTCAAAAAAAGTGATAACAAAAATTTCGGAACTTTAGGAGGTTCAAATGGAATTGGTACTAAGAAATGAAGGTAATTTTAAAACGAAAATTAAAATTATTGGAGTAGGTGGAGCCGGTGGAAATGCTGTTAATTCTATGATAAATGCAAATATTCAGGGAGTAGAATTTATTGTAGCAAATACAGATGCTCAAGACCTTGAAAAATCATTAGCTTCACGCAGGATTTTGATAGGTGCAAAAACAACTCAAGGATTGGGTACAGGTGGAAAACCTGAAATTGGTCAGAAATCAGCTATAGAATCTATAGAAGAAATTGACGAATTACTAAGAGATACTGATATGTTATTTATTGCTGCGGGGATGGGAGGAGGTACCGGTACCGGTGCTGCACCATTTATCGCAAGTAGAGCAAAGGAATTTGGTATTCTAACACTAGCTATAGTTTCTTTACCTTTCGATTATGAAGGTAGAAATCGTAAAGAAAACGCTAGCTATGGAATTAAAGAAATTCAAGACACCGTTGATACGCTAATTGTGATACCAAACAATAAAATAGCGAATATTTTTGGAAGATTGACTTTGGTTGAAGCTTTTAAAAGAACTGATGATGTTATCACAAATGCAGCACACGCTATTGCTGATATTGTTAACAGATCTGGATTCATTAATATTGACTTTGCTGATGTTAGATCGGTAATGAAAGATGCTGGATATGCACTACTGGGCATCGGAATGGCTGAAGGTGAAGACAGAGCGACAAGATCAGCAAAAGCGGCTATTGACAATCCGTTATTGTCTGACATCGATCTTGCCGGATCTAAAGGATTGTTGATTAACATTTCTGCTGGAAGTGATTTCTTAATGGATGAGTTTGATAAAATCAATGAAATCATTACGGCGGAAACTGGAAGACTAGGAAATATATTTACAGGTTTTTCTGTAGACGATAAAATGCAAGATGGAAATATAAAAGTGACTATTATTGCGACTGGACTTTCTCCTTCTGAAGCTGTTAAATCATTGCAACTTACTGATGTGGAACACAAACAAGAAGAGAAACCGAAAAGCACTGTTACAGATGAATGGAAAGATGTTATGGATAGAATTAAGCAGAGTAACCCCACTAAAGAACCTGAAATTATCACGGAAACTGTAAATGAAATGAATCAAGGACCGAAAGTTTATACGCCACATGAGTTCAAGCAAGGAGACCCACCTGCGTTTATGAAAAAGTATTTTAATTAGTTGGGATCCCCCCCGTGTCCTGTACGGAACGCATTTATTCGTTCCTAATTCGGTTGGGCTCCCCCCGTGTCCTGTACGGAACGCATTTATTCGTTCCTAGTTCGGTTGGGCTCCCCCCGTGTCCTGTACGGAACGCATTTATTCGTTCCTAATTCGGTATTGATCCCAACCGAACTAGGAACGAATAAATGCGTTCCGTACAGGCATAAATTGGATCCATATCGAACTAGGAACGAATAAATGCGTTCCGTACAGGCATAAATGGGGAGCCCAACCGAACTAGGAACGAATAAATGCGTTCCGTACAGAACAAATTATAAATGAGGTACAATGAACAAAGAAAGAAAAACCTTTCTAATTTTAATAATCTTTTTATTATTTTTGTTAACAGTATCATTATATATAATACCCAAAACATCAGATGATATTCTGTTAATAAGAAACCAGCATGGAGAGACTTCTGAAATAAAACTTACTGATTTGTTATTAATTGAGCATATTGATATAAACCTGAATCAAACCATTGCAAACTGGCATGTTAGATATAAAGCAGACAAAGGTGAAACTCTTTTAAATGTGCTTTCAATACAACAGATTATTAGCTTAACCGAGTTTAATAACCAATCATTTGACACATTGTATTTTGACGCTTCGGATGGTGCAAGCAGGGTGATTGATTCAAGGAATAGTATAATTCTAATCACTGTTGAAAAAGAAAAAGAAGGTTTGTTTTTAAGAGTGATAACACCAGAGGACACATTTTCTCAAAAGTGGTTAAAAAATATTGTAAGGATAACATTTTTAATGAATTGTGAAATTGATATAGAATCGTTAAACCTTAGATTTAATGAAAATCATATCTTAAAAGATGTTAATTTAAAAGCTACAAAAGGTAGCATTACTATTCTAAAAGGCAAGAACGGCTCTGGAAAAACTAGTTGTTTACATTGCCTATGTGGAATTATTCCCAAATATTTTCAAGGAACTATTGATTATAAAAAATTTATTTTACCACAAAAATCAAATTCATCTCTTTTTGGTTATCTTATGCAAGAACCTGATAAACAGATTTGTTTTCCTTTTATAGAAGAAGAATTATGTTTCGGAGCTGAAAATTTGAAACGTGATATTAATGATTTTAAAATTGAATATAATAGATTATTAAATATATTTCCTATTTTAAGAAACTCAGATATAGAAACAAATTCTCTTTCATTTGGTCAAAAAAAAGTTTTATTGTTTGCTAGCATTATTCTAAAAGATCCTGATATTTTCTTATTAGATGAGCCAAGTGCAGGACTTTCCGATGATTTAAGACAAAAAATAAAATTTTTAGTTACTGATTTAAAAAATAAAAATAAGATTATTGTAATTGCAGAACATGACAATTATTTTAACGATATTGCTGATGGTTTTATAGAATTATGAAAAAATATATTATACTTTATTTATTTATTTTAATATTTTCTGTTCAGTTTGCAGAGGAAGATGATCGTAATAACTATAAACGTTATGAATTAGATGAAATGCGTGTTATTGCAACAACTCCTTCTGAAGCTACCGGAGTAATTTCTATCGTTCCTATTGAAGGAACTCAAAAATCTGAACTTTTAAATCTTTCTGAAATAATGAGAGATATTTCAGGAGTAAATATTTCAGTTGGAGGTAGAGGTGAATCAAATCTGACTATTCGTGGGTTCAGAAGCGAAAATATTAAAATTATGGTAGATGGAAGACAAGTCAATTCTGGGTATTTTGGTAATATAAATCTTGCTGAAATTCCTATGTTTGATATTTCTGAAATTCAAATCATTAAGGGTGCTATTTCACCAATATATGGAACAAATTCAAGTGGGGGAGTAGTAAATTTTATTACTAAAAAACCGGATAATAAATCATGGCTAACTTTAAAAGGATCAATAAAAAGAAATAATACTCAAAATCTGCAAATTATTTCGGCACACAGCTTTGACATCTGGGATTATTGGGTTAATTTTTCAGGGTTTAAAACAGACGGATTTGTTTTATCAAATAATTTCACTCCAACAGTTAATGAAAATGGAGGTGTAAGGGACTTTTCTAACAATAGTAATTTTAATATTCAGTCAAAATTTAATTTTTCTTTATTTAATATACATTCAATTGGAATTTCAGGTGGTTATAGTTTTGCTGATGAGAGAAATGTACCACATAATATATATGAAGCTAGATATAGGCAGTTTAAAGATTTAAGAAGATGGCACGTTACAGGGCTTGGTGCTTTTCAGGTTACTCCTTACTTAAACATTCAACCAAATGTTTTTTATGATTCATATGACAATACATATCAAGAATTTAGCCATCCTAGTCTTGATGAACAATATCTTGGCTTAGATTCTATTCTAAATAGTTGGACTTTTGGTACACAAATTCGTGCAGATTATATTTTAAGTGCTAATAATCGCTTAAATTTTATGTACAAAATAGAAAAGGATGCTTATAATAGAAAGGACAATCAAAGTTATCTTGATTGGACAACAAATTTTACGTATTTACACAATAGCAGTTTACTATTTATTCACAAAATCAATACGTTATGGCAATCGAGCACAGCTTTAGGAGTTTCACAATCGCATAGACTTTACAAAGAAAATTCATGGGATAGTGAAAGAAAATCGATAAATACTAAATGGCAATTAGAACCTGCTATTGCAATAAATTATGACGATTTTGTTAACAACTTAAATTTGGCTCTTTCAAGAAATATTCAGTATCCTTATTTGCAGCAACTGTATTCGTATTCTAGAGGAAATTTAGAGCTTGAACCTGAAAAAATTATTAAAACTGAAGTTGCTGCTGGTAGAAGATTTATTTTTGATAGGTTTGCATTTAGTCCTGATTTATGTTTATATTACAACGTTATAAATGACATGATTGATAGGGCGGGGTCTGCAAGATTTATGAATCAAAGGAGATTGATGAATGCAGGTTTTGAGTTTGAACTGAAAACAAATTTTTTGTTCAAAAATAATTATTTAAAATCGATTGAAACAGCACAATCTCTTGACTATATAAATCTAAATATGAATGAAAACTATACTTTCGCTGAAATTCCAGAATGGTCTCTTAATAATATGATTGCTTTTAATTTATTAAAAAATATAAAATTATCATACTCGGTGAACTGGAAAGATGAGATGTTCAGCCCTAATGATAACGGTACTTTACATTTGTTAGAACAAAGAACTATTCATAATGCTAGTTTAAATTATAATATCAGAAATTATGCGTTTGGACTATCAATAATTAATATTTTTGATAAGGATTATCAAGAAGAATATGGATACCCTGCACCCGGAAGGGACTTTTCTATATCTTTTGAATGGAAATTGTAGGGAACGCATTTATTCGTTCCTAATTCGGTTGTGTTCCAAACGGAAGCAGGAACGAATAAATGAGGGCACTCTAAAAAGTAAATTTAATATAAAATCATACCTTACACATGCCGTAGGTATGTGAGGCTCGGTAGAAACAAATACACCCACCAAATCTGCATCCCGTAGGGATGCAACCAACAATCTACGCATTTTGTTGCATCCCTACGGGATGCGGTTTGTGTGTGGGTGTATCCTTTTCTACCGAGCCTCACATACCTACGGCATGTGTAAGGTAGGACTTTTTAGAGTGCCCTCATAAATGCGTTCCCAACAAAATTTGGCTGCATTCCCCACAAGCAAATCTAAATAAAAGATTTCCTCACACAATCGATATTATCAATTTCTAAGTAAGTATATTTTTGTTTCAGCACCATAAAAGTCATTGCAAATCTATGGTCATCAAAGGTAGTAAGAATACATTTTTTAGGTTCAGAGTTAAGAGGAAAGATCGTAATAGAGTTTTCTGTAATAAAAGAAGACCCACCCAATCTTTTTATATTTTCAGAAATACCTTCTAACCTATTCGATTCTTTTAAGTTAAGAGTATGGCATCCATTGATGTATATCTTCTTGTTATTAATAAAAGCCATAAAAGCTAAAGTAATGATTTGATCTGGCATATCGCCCATATCAATTGAAGTATCATCAGGAAAATCACCAATATTGTCAACATCAACAGAAATAGAATCATCAGTTTCTATAAAATTTATATTATATTTCTTTAAAACATCAATGAAATAATAATCAGGTTGATGTAAGTCAGTTATCTTTTTGATGTAAATTTCTTTTTGCATTAGATAAGAATACATAAAATAATAACATGCTGTTGAATAATCGGGATCACATATGATGTTAAGCTTATCTGTTAATTTTAAATCAGTTGGCATAATATATATTTCATTATCTATATATTTTATTTCGATATTGAACTTGTATAATATACTTTCTGTCATTTTAATATAAGATTTGGATACAACATTTTGAAAATCTGGTATAACGATTTTAGTTACAACATTTCTTGATGTACCAAACATCATTAAACTTGATATAAACTGACTAGTTTCGTTCCCTTCTGCAACAAATACATTCTTGATATATCTGTGTTTTCTGATTATGATGACATCATTTTCAAAACTTATATTAGCTCCTGCTCTATTCAAACAGTCTATCAACTGCACGATAGGTCTTTTAGACAATCGATCACCTAAGGTTATTATTACTGTTTTATACTCTGCGAATGCTAGATATGGCAATATGAATCTTAAAACTGTGCCTGCATTTTTAATACCCATTGTATACTCATTCATTAGTAAGGTAAATGGTTTTTCATGGCAAATTTCAAGGGTATCATCTTTTATTTCAAAGTGTTTACCAATTACTTTGAGGATTTCTAACATTTCTATAACATCATCACATAAATTTATGTTGCATATACTTATACCAATATTATGGTATAAAGACATACAAAGAAATCTATTTATTATGGATTTAGACCCCTTTATTTCTGTATCAATTCTGTACGGAACGCATGTATTCGTTCCTAAATCTCCATGTGATTTCATACTGTACGGAACGCTTTTATTCGTTCCTCCCCTCCCCAACAAAATATATAAATCTGCGTAGCACCACTAATTGTCAATTGTCAATTGTCAATTGTCAATTATATACTGTTTAATGCCGCGAGAAGAAAAATGCATCATAATCATATCCTACTGATATGTACATATTTACTCTCGCATTTTCATTCATTCCAACTCCTAGTCTTGCTGGTCCGAATCTTGTATTGTACCCCACAATTGCTCCCAGTCCAAACATGGAATCGTCCATAATAGGAAACTTTTCAACATTACCATATGTTACAAAATTTGTTAAAAAATCTAAATATAAATTACTCATTGGATTTAATCTTAATCCTAAATTAAACTTATTATAGTATGGTGCTGAAATCTCATTTTGTCGTAAGCCCAAAAAACTTTTCATTCCCCCAATATAAAATGGATCTTGTGGCACAGGTGTAGAAGTAAGAAACGAGCCATATTCAAAATCTACAAGTAACGACATATTATCAACTATTGGTTTTGCATATTGCATAGAAGCTGTAAGTTTTTGGTAACCTCTTTCACTTACATCATTTGTTCCAGAAATATTATATTTAGCAAATAATCTGGTACCTTCTGTATAAAATGGATAATCGTTTAATGTTTCGTAATATAGTTTTGCACCTAAACCGGATGTATAGAAGATTCTATCAAAAAGTTCTTCTTCTGCTATATTTTTTCTAAATTCCAATCTATAAGCATATAGATATGGTTCAAATATTATATTTCTATTTATGTGCGAGCCAACACCCGCTGTAAATCCTGATTCCATATGATTATAACTTTTGATTCTTTGGAAATCATTGTCATAAATATAAAGTTTTTCTTCTTTTATATACGGAAATAATCTATAATATAAAAATGGTTTTCTACTAAATATTTTTGTGTAATCTATATCAAGATTGTTCTTGCCACCAACTTGAACGTTCAATATTAGATTTGAATTATTTAGAAATATATTACGCATACTTAATACTAAACCTAATACAAGGTTGTCATGCTCATTATATATTAAATTTATACCTAAATTTCTTCTTTCTTTTTCTTTTACATTCACTAGAAGATGATAACTGTTGTTCTGTTTTATTATGTTAGGATATATCTGGTCGAAAAGTTCTGTAGAATATGCACGTTGAAATGCAGCATAAATATCATCTTTGTTGTAGTAAGTGTCTATTTCTAACTCAAGATAGTATATGATTGAGGGTGCTGATTGATAAAGATTGCCATTTACTACTATAGATTCAAATTTTATATAATCTGGTAAACCATCAATCGGAGTTTTGGGGTTTCTTGAATCGTTTTTTAAGCTCAATAATGTATCAATATGCGATATTGTTTCTAAATAACCTGAAGTTACTATCTCTTCAGCTGAACCAAAATCCATTAAACTAAAACTATCTGTGGCTGGAGTAATAATAATATCTGCTGAAGGTTCTGCTAGGTGTTGTCTAAATTGCATTCCAATATTTATAGTCTGATTCATTATTCTTATGGCACTATTCAATTCCTCACGAGACAACATTTCCGTATTTGTTTTAGAGCCAATTATTATATCAGAACCTAGCTGATGTGCAATATCTACTGGAAAGTTTTGAGTAATTCCGCCATCTATTATCAACATATCATCTAGTAAAAATGGAACAAAAATTGTCGGTATCGAACTGCTGGCTCTCATTGCATCCGATAGAACACCGGAATCTATAATAACAATTTCTCCTGTTTCTAGGTTTGTTGCAATACATTTAAATGGTATGGGAAATTTAGAAAAATCAGTGATATGTGCCACATGCCATGTATTATAGAAATGTTGCAAATGTATTTTATTACCAGTTATCAACCCTTGTGGAAAAACAGGTTTAAAATTATTGGCTAAACTTAAATAATAATTCCCAGTAGGTAACCATCTTTTTTGTCCAGTGTAAAGTTCTGCACGGGGTACTCTATCATCTAATAATTCATTCCAGTCAAGATTAGTTATTATTCGCTCAATTTCTAATGCTGATAAACCAGAAGCGTACATGCCACCGATTATGGCACCCATACTAGTTCCAAAAATATAATCCACTTCAATTCCATGTTCATCAAATGCCTTTAATACGCCTATGTGTGCTAAACCTTTTGCACTGCCTCCACTTAATACAAGCGCTATACTAGGTGCTTCTACCGCAATGATATTTGATTTTATTAATAAAATAATGATTGTAAATATATATTTATGTACGGTACGCATTTATGCGTTCCTCCTTCTTTAGTGGTTCCCCCCCCCCTCTCTGAGGGGGGCAGGGGGGGGGGGTATTAATCTGCGAAGCACCATTAATTGTCAATTGTCAATTGTCAATTGTCAACTATCAACTATTTTTCGTTCCTTTTGTTGAAAAAGCATTTAAATTTAATTCAGAAAACTCTTTATTCAAATACTTATCCACTGCTGCCACACCTATCATTGCACCATTATCCATGCAATATTGTAATTTTGGGAAGTAAACTGAAAAATTATGTAACTCACATTTAGCAGACATTTCTTTTCTAAGACAACTGTTCGCAGATACTCCACCGGCAACTATTATTTTGTTCATATTATATTTCATTGCGGCATTTATAGTTTTGGTAACTAAAATATCTATAATCGCTTGTTGTACAGAAGCGACAATATTATTTAAATTATCATTTATAAATTCTTTAGTTTGTTTTCCTAAATAATTTAATACTGAGGTTTTTAAACCACTAAAACTGAAATTAAAATTGTCTTTTCTATTTAATGCTCGCGGAAACATATGAAAGTTAGGATTGCCGGTCTTAGCTATCTTATCTATTATAGGTCCTCCCGGAAAACCTAAATTTAATAGTTTGGCTACTTTATCAAATGCTTCACCAGACGCATCATCTAACGTTTGACCGATTATATAAAAGTCTGTTAAACTGTTAAATATAACAAGTTCGGTGTGACCACCTGATACTATTAAAGCTATCCATGGTGGATTTAACTGAGGATACTCTATCTTGTTAGCTAAAACATGGCCTAGCATATGATTTACTGATATTAGTGGAATGTTTAACGACCATGCTAAGGATTTTGCAAATGAAACTCCTACAAGCAATGAACCAATAAGTCCGGGATTTATTGTAACTGCAATAGCTGATATGTCATTTAAAGAAAGTTCTGATTTTTTTAATGCGGCATCTAAACACAAATTTATGTTTTTAAGATGAAGCCGTGACGCTAATTCAGGGTATACACCACCAAATAATTGATGGTCTGGCTGAGATGATAAAATATTTGATAAAACATTATAATTTGTATCTACTACAGCAATTGATGTGTCATCACAGCTTGTTTCTATTGCTAATATATATTCTGCTTTTTTACTCATGAGGTACATTTTTTTTTAAGTGGTTTTTTTGTCAAATGTTTTTTACACCCCAATCCTGTACGGAACGCATTTATTCGTTCCTAGTTCGGTTGTGTTCCCCATTTTGCCTGTACGGAACGCATTTATGAGGGCACTCTAAAAACCCTCAATGACTATTATTTCCGCTTTTAATATCCTGTAGGGATATAAGATCGGTAGAAATGTATCACGACCACACCACCCATTTCCCGTAGGGAAATAACAACAACACAATAGGTTGCACCGATCTTATTTCCCTACTGGAAATGTACGAGTTGGGTGCAATGCTTTCTACCGGTCTTATTTCCCTACGGGAAATTAATCACGGATGGGTTTTTAGAGTGCCCTCATTTATTCGTTCCTAGTTCGGTTGCGTTCCCTACTGATTTAAGAAATCATCAATAATTTCTACTGCTTTCTCAAACTCGCTATTAAAAAACAACATATCCATAATTTCAAAAAGCATTGTTGTTACTTGTTTATTCCAATTATTTTTTGCCAGTTCATCAATTTGGTTGTATGCTTTTGTATAATTGTATTCTTGGCATGCTGTTTTAATAATTATCAATTGTTCTTTTAAGTAATTATAATTATCGTTTTCAGATTGATTGTTAATTATATTGGAATTGTTAGCAATTATATCATTAGGGAACAGTTTTTTTAGTAAAGATTCAATAGAATTAATAAAACCTTCAGTGTTTTTAGCAATAAATTCCAGATCACCATTTGCACCGGCACGTTCTAATGAAAGTGCTACAGCAGCTTTATCAGCTTCACCAATGTATGCAAGAGCAGATTTAATAGAATGTGCCGTTGAAGTGAATAGCTTAATATCTTCATTAGCATTATTTCTTAAAGCAACCAGTGCCTTTTCAGCATCAGTTTTAAATACATCTAACAATTTTTGGTTTATTACAACTTGTTGAACATCAGCGGTTTCTTTTTTTAAATCTTTAAACTTTGAAGCTTCTTGAGGATGTTTACTTTTAACATATTTTCGTAAATATGCATCTAACACACGAACATCAATAGGTTTGGGTATAAACCCATCAAATTTAAATTTTCTGAACATCTCAGCACTACCCGAAATAGCATTGGCTGTTAATGCTATAATCGCATTTTTATATCCCATACTACGTAATTTTTGAGTTGTTTCTATTCCATCCATAACAGGCATCATATGATCCATAAAAATAATATCATATATCTTGCCTTCTTCTATTTTTTCTATTGTCTCCAAACCACTAATTGCAGTATCAATTTGTAAGCCATAGAAAGACATTAAACCTTGAGCTACATAAAGATTGGTTTCAACATCATCAACTATTAATACTTTACCATAAGGCATTGGTTCGCGAATTATTTGCATTTGAGAGCTTTGGCGTTCTCCTGAAAATGTAAATGTTTTAAGTTGATGTACAAGCTGTTTACCTATGTTCTTGCATTTTACGGCTTGTTGTTTGATTACTACAGTAAATGTGCTACCATGTCCGTATTTACTTTCTACTTCAATTTTACCATCCATTAAATCTACTATATTTTTAACTATAGTTAAACCTATTCCTGTACCTTCTGTTGCCCAGTTACTATCAACATTGAATCGTAAATATTCTGAAAATATACGTTTTTTATCTTTCGGGCGCATACCCTGACCAGTGTCAGTTACAGAAAATTTTAGATAGACATCCCCAGAGCCACCCTTACGAAGCACCGCACTATTTTTTTCTGCATTCTTTGAAGTGGAACTGATTTGGTCGGTTTCTGTTCTTTTTACTGTTTTCTGTGGCGTGTAAAGACTAACCGTGAATTTAACATATCCTTTTTCCGTATACTTAATAGCATTAGATAATAAGTTATTTAATATTTGTTTTATTCTAAGTTCATCACCTATCAATCTCATCGGTAAATCTGGGTCTACATCAAGTATGAACTCTATTTGTTTAGAGCCTATGCGAACAATGTTTAGCTGTACTGTGTCATTTATTAGGCTAGGAATGTCATAATCAACTGCTTTGATTTCCATTTTACCAGTTTCTATTTTGGACATATCAAGTATATCATTAATTATTCCCATCAAACTGCTACCAGAGCTGTATATTCTCTCTAGTGAACTCGTGTAAGCGTCAGGTAAATATGCTTTTTGAAGTTCAATTTGGGCGATACCGATAATAGCATTCATCGGTGTTCTTATTTCATGACTCATAGTTGCAAGAAACTTAGTTTTTGCAGCTACATCATTTTCAGCTTTCTGTAATGCGTCTTCTAATTTTGAGTTTGTAAGTTTTATGTCCTTTGCCATATCATTACGTGTTATAGCATTTATTAATAACATGCTAACAGTGCGTAAAAGTTTTTCGTCATTATCGCTAAATATTCTTTGCTGATGGCAATCATCGAAGCCAACAAAACCCCAAAAATAATCGTTTAAAAACATAGGAATAATAAGTATCGACAAGATACCTTGTGGTTCTAAAATTTGTTTCTCATTATCTGATAGATTGCATACATAATCGTTGATTATTTTACGTTCAAGAAACAATGATTCCCATTCTGGTATCGTATCTTTATAACTGGTACCTTGTGAAAGTTCATCGTTCATCGTTGCTTCTGCACCTTCTGCCCACTCAAAAAGCTGAAAACAGTGAAGTATTCCATCTTTTGTATAGTTTTTCCAGATGAACATTCGGTCAGCATCTACTGCTTTACCTAATATACGCATCGATTGCCATAAATCGTTATCAAAAGTCTCTATTTCTGATAAGAATAATTTTATGGATAAATCGTTAACAATACTTAATTTTTTTAGGTAATCGGCTTGAGCACGATTGCGTTCTTCTACTATTTCTTTTTTACGTTCAGCGTCCATAATTGCCTTATGAACGCTTACATCACGGCAATAAATCATTAGACCATAGTCGTCATTACTTTGCTGGATTCGTGCCATGGTTATATCAAGTGGGATTTTTTTACCACATGACGTACGATGTGTATATTCTAACCAATTATAACCATCCTCAAAAGCTTTCTTCATAGCAGTGTGCATTACTATACTTGACAGAGTGCCATCAGGTTGGTGCTCTGGTTGTAATTTTGCAAATCCTTCAATAAATTCTTTTTTTGTTTTAAATCCAAATGTTTTAAGGGTTTCTTCATTACAATCTACTATTTCCAAATCGTTATTCCAATATGAAATAGCTAAAGGTGTGTTATCATATACTGATTGCAAACGGTGTTCTGCTTCAATTGCTTTATTTATTATTCCACCAAGACGTAATAATGCACTAGTAATCAATCCACCAGCTGAACGCAGTAACATCTCATCTGCATCTGTGAATATACGTTCCCGTTCACAATCATCAAAACCAATAAAGCCCCAGAATACATCCTGATAAAATATTGGAGATATTAACATAGAATATATGTTCTTACGTGCAAGAAGTGTTTGCTCAGTTAAAGGACGATCACTCATTTTGCTGTTAATACAACGCCCATTTGAAAGAGATTCGTATAGTTCAGAAAACCCATCGTTATATAATCTATAATATGGTTTTTTGTTTCTTTGTAGTTTGTTTAATCTTTTGCTCCACTCATACAGACGTGAACAACGTAAGCCCTCTTCAGATTCGCTATTACGCCAAATGAACACACGATCAACATCAACAGTTGTAGCTAAAAGCTCTAGTGCATGAAACAAGCTGTTCTCTAATTTATCTATATCGGTCTCTAACAAAATATTAGATAAAGTGTTGATAATCTTAAGAACAGTAGTTTGAGCTTCAGTTTGTTTTCTTTTACGCTTTGCCTGAATATAAAGTATGATAATAAATATAAATACTATTAAGAGTAAAACTAATAAGGTTGATAACATTAATGTACGCGCTTCAGAGCGTTGTTTAGAATAATCGTAAACCTTACGATTCCAGTATGTTGAGATGTCTTCTGTTGCTACTAAATTCTGAGCTTTACTAATAATAGAGCGTAATAAAATTTCATCATGAGGAAATCCAAAAAACGACTCCTCTATAGGTGAGGGGAATATGATGTTAGCTTTGTAACCTGATTTTTCACGAAAATTTATCTGAAATAGTAGCATTGATTGAGATGTCATAAATAATTCTATGTCACCTTTTTCAAGAGCATCAAATGCAGTATAATAATTATTATATCTGGTTATATTTTCATGACCGGGAAAACGCATCTCAAATATTTCTTCAGATACAGTACCTCGTATCACACCAACTTTACTGTCGATAACACGCGACATAAGCGTGTTGGGCATATCAGACTTTGACAATAGTGCATAATTTGATCGAAAATACGGGGTATCTGTCCATGAAAAATATCTTTCTCTTTCTCTTGTGTGCGTTAGTGTGGTAACCATTTGAACTTCGTGATTTCTAAGTGCATTTAATATAGTTGTCCATGTTGTATTTTTATCTGTTGTTACATCAAATACAATGCCTGTAAGTATACTAATTTCTGATAATATATCAATTGCTATGCCTTGAAATTCATCAAGATGGGGATCATAAAAACTAATAGGATATCTGTCATTTTCAACTGCAATTTTTATTTTTGTATCATTTGAGTATAAATTCGCTAGATAAACTGCCTCTTCTTCATTAAGAAATCTGCTAAATCTATGTTTAGCATAATCTTCGTTGCCAGAACGATAGAAATCTTGTATTCTTCTTATGCCACCACTATCTATGTATTTGTTCATTACAGATATAAATGGTTCAAGATCATTATTAGCAGTTGCCAAAGAAGCAGGTGTGTAAATAAGCGGAAAGAAATCCTGAGCGTTGAGTAAAGGTTCATACATCCAAGTGTAGGCTGCCACTGCATCTATAACATATGCGTCAATTTGCCTAGTACGTAAACTTTCAATAGCATCAACAGAGTTTTGTATATCTATCACCTCAAAATTGATATCAGGGTAGGCTTCAATGATAGACGATGCCGTAATTGTACCCGCTAGAAAACCTAATCGCTTACCTTCTAAATCTGTTTCTGATCTTATATCAACATAATCACTATATGTAAAAAGACCTAGAGATCTCTCAACAATCGGTGATGTCATTGAATAAGTAAGCAAACGTTCAGGTGTAGGTGTAAGATCACCATTAAAATCTATTATTTTTGCATCAAAATTAGTCTTAAGTATGTCCCATTCACTTAATTGCAGGACAAAACGAATACCAAAAAATTCTGATAAAAAATCTGTATATCGTGCTGAAAATCCAGCTGGATTACCATTGGCTAATGTGAAGGATTCTGTAGAATAAAAACTACCATATGTAAAAAAACCACGCTCTGATTTAATCCTTTCTATAGCGATTATTTCTTCTTGTGTTATTCCCGGAACATCGATATATGATGTGATTTTTGAAATGTCGTTTTCTTTGCTGGTTTGCCACCATTTCTGTGCAGCCATTGCTCCAAAATGACATACAAATAACAAAAATATTGAAACGTAAATCAATTTCCTTTTCATTTACCTCCTCCTTATAACATCCTGTAGGGAACGCATTTATTCGTTCCAAATTATCCATATTGTACGGAACGCATTTTATTCTGTAGGGAACGCATTTATTCGTTCCCTACAGAATAAAATGCGTTCCCTACAGAATCAGAATTTAATAATATTTTAATTTTTCATCAAAAATGACTAAATTATCTCCAACTTGTTTAATTATTGCTACTCCATTTTTATTGCATACATGCTCTAAATCAGGATAAAACGCTAATGATGCAAGAGCAATATATACTTTATGATTTATATATTCAGGAAAATTAGCACGAAAAGTTACTGCTTTATTTAAAATCTTTGGAATATCGTTTTCATGCGCTTTAGTTTTTACTTCAATTATACCAATTGTACTTCCATTTATCAGAAGGATATCATATTCATCTTTGAAATCTTTTTTAATACCTTTTACGTTTTTTTCAATCTCATCAAAATGTTCTCCAAAAAAATTAGTTTTACCTGCTTTAAAAGAATTGAAAAAGTATTCTTCAGCTATGACACCTATTGTATTGTCATAATATCCCATAGATTCGTTAAAACGTCTTATTTCTGCATTTAATTCAGCTTTTGTTTTTTCGTCTTCTATTTCTCTTCTTTTTAACTCTGCATCAAGAGTTTTTTGGCGTTTTTTTAACTCTGCTTCAAGCTTTTGTTCCCTTCTTTTAAAGTACTTGTCAAGATCAGACTCCCTTTTTTTTCTCTGCTCCTCAAACTCTTTTTTCATTTTCTTTGTTTCTTTAGACATGCTGTCAATTGTAGACCACACGGACTTCATGTAATCTTCAATGCTTTTTTCTTCATTCTTATTTTTCATATTTTCTCCATAATTTTATGCTATATCTTCATCATCATGGACTGGCAATTTAATTATAAATTCTGAAGTTTTACTATCTATAGTTTGAACTTCAATAGTCCCATTATGTTGCCTAATTAGTTGTTTAACAATGTATAGTCCAACAACAGTGGAAGCTTCAGTTTCATTATCGGATAGTCGTGAATCTTGGTAATGTTGAAAAAGCCTTGATAATATGTCTTCATTTATTCCAACGCCTGAATATTTTATGTGGAGATGAGCAACATTATCAATTTTCGTCGTCTTTATCTCAATGCTCCCTCCAACACTAGCAAATTTAATGACATTACTACACAGATTGTTAATGATTCTCTGGAACTTATATATGTTTATCATACAATAAATTGGCTCAGGATCATAGTTACAATCTAAAACAACCCCTTTTTCTTTCGCTAGCATAATAAAATTTTCTAGAGCGGAATCTAATTCGCTATTTAGATTTATTTTTGTTGATGTAAAAAAGATGTCTTTGATATCTATTTTACTCATTATGATTAAGTCATCAATTAGTGAAATTGCCTTATCAATCGATTTATTTGCCATTTTCATATATTTTTCTTCAATTAAATCTCGGCATTTTTTAATCAACATATCACAGGCAGTTGCTGTTACGCCTACATAATTCTTTAAATCATGAGATATTAGGCATAACATATTTATCTTTTCATCATGTTGAGCTTCAAGCTCAGTGTTTTTTATCTGGATTGATTTTAACAATTTATCCATTTCGATATGAGTTTCAATACGTTTGAGTAGGACAGGCTCTGTAAATGGTTTGTAAATAAAATCAAGAGCTCCAAGCTCGAAACCTCTTATTTCGTATGAAGTGTCAATTTTACCTGTTAGAAATATTACAGGTATTGATTTTAGTTCTTCATTACTTTTTAACACTTGAATTGCTTCGAAACCATCCATGTCGGGCATATCAACGTCAAGAAGTATTAAGTCAGGGGTGATTTTTTCTACTAATTTAAACATTCGTTCAGCAGAAGACAATGCAAATGTTTCGTAAGAGCCATCAAGTGCCGTTTTAGCCATTAGAAGATTAGTTGCCACATCGTCTACAATGAAGATTCGTTTCATAAGTTATTCCTCCTATAAATGCACCTTCTGTGTCAACTAAATATTTTATCGATTTTTTTGTCAAGTAATTTTTTTCAGATGTTTTTTATTTTTTTCTTGACAAAATTTCATTCTTTTTTACGTTTGTACCCAAAATTATAATAAGACATTCTGGAGGAATTTGAATGCTTGACAATTTAAGGAAAAAACAGAAAGGTATCATCTGGGCAATAGCCATCATTTTTGTGCTAGGGATGGCTGGGTTAAGTGTATTCGAGATTTTTGCACCTAAACCATTTGTGGGAAAAATCTACGGAAACAAAATATCGTTAGAGAGATTTGATGAGCTATTTAGAATCAACGCACAACAATTTCTAATGCAAAGTCAAGATGCTACTTTTGATGAGCAAACTCAAAAACAACTTAACGACCAAACTTGGAACATGTTAGTGAACGAGACTGTGATGGATAAACAGTTTAAACGTTATAGGATACGTGTGCGTGATAGAGATGTGGTTAACATTGCTTTAAATGACCCACCTGAAGCTGTAAGAACAATACCAGATTTTCAAACCAATGGGGAGTTTGACTTTCATAAATATCTTACGATGTTAAATGACAATGATTTCTTCGCCTATCAACTAGAAGAATATCTTCGCCAGACTTTGCCGAGAGAAAGACTTGAGCGTAAGATTAAGGATCAAGTTGTGGTCACACCAGACTCTGTACGTAACGATTGGTTAGAAAGAAACGACCGTATAACTGCTCGCGTTATTTATTTTGACTGGAATCGTGTACCTGCACAAGAAGTATCTGAGGAAGAAATACAAGCATACTATAATCAAAACAGAAATGATTATAGAGTTGAGGCTTCAAGAAGATATTTAGTTCTTCAATTACCTTTAGAAGCTTCAGAAGACGACACTGTAAGAGTGCAAGAAGACATTAGATATATAGAAAGCCTTCTTTTAGGTGGTGCTGATTTTGGAGACCTTGCTGAATTTTATTCTCAGGATCCGGGTTCAGCAGCAAATAGAGGTTCATTAGGTTTCTTTGGACGTGGCAGAATGGTTCCGGAATTTGAAAATTATGCTTTCACTCTTAATGTTGGCGAGATGAGTCCACCATTCCAATCACAATTTGGATGGCATATTTTGCTTGTAACAGATAAAAGAGAAAATGAACAAGGACAACCGGAAGTAGAAGCAAGTCACATATTACTTAACATAGAGCCTTCTGAAAGAACCAGGTTCGATTTAAGAAATTTAGCAGATGATGTTCATGATAGAGCAGCACGCGTTGGACTTGCACAAGCAGCTGAAGAAATGGGACTTACTACAAGAGAGACTTCAGATTTCCATGAAAACGCAGACTTTATACCCGGTCTTGGTCGTTATCCAAAACTTGTTTCTGATGCTTTTTCTAGAAGAGTTGGTTTTCTCGCAGAACCAATTGAAGAAGCTAATGGCTCTATAATTATTGCAGAACTTTCTAACAGACAAAATGCTCACATTCAAGATATTGAACTAGTAACAGAAGCAATTCGTAGAGAATTAGACCGTGAAAAAAGAACAGCAATTGCTAATGAGAGAGCTGCCGAATTACTCTCGAATTTTGAAGAAGATGAATATTTTGAGCAAGCTGAAGAAATGGGATTTCGCATTTTAGACATAAACAATAGATTAATAACACAAACTATAACTGGATTAGGAATGGATAGAGCTTTAAAAGATGCTCTTTTCAGTTATGAATCTGAAGAATGGACTTCGATAATTACTACTGAAAGAGGTAGTTTTATCGCTTTCGTATCAGAAAGAGCCCATCCAGATATGGAAGATTTTGAAAATAATATTGACACACTCACTGCTGAATACACACAACGTAAAGAACAAGAACACTATTCGCAGTGGTATCAAAAAGCCTTAGAAGAGGCTAAAGTGGAAGACTTGCGATTCATGTACTATAATTTTAATTAATTTCGTTAGATCGCTTGTCGGAGGGAAGATATGATGAATGTTGAAAAAGATAAAAAAAGAATAAGAGAGTTTTTGAATCTTATCGAAAACGAAGCTTATGACCTTAGAAAATATACACGTCCTGTTCTTGTTTATTTCGTTGACGCAAATAAAACTGTTAAGTTTTCCATCTGGGAGAACGACTTATTAACACGTTTTGGCTTAGATAATGTTGACGGATGGGATTATGAAGAAGATATTTCATTTTGTCCTGACTGGATATATGATGTAGACGAAGATGATGATTTCTATGACGATGACGACGACGATTAAACAAATCCATCTGTAGAGAACGCATTTATTCGTTCCGAATCCCCCCTGCCCCCCTCTCTTAGGGGGGCAGGGGGGGGGTTGTAACTCGTTTTTTTTTAATAAATTTAACTATCTTTAAAAAAAAATTAAAAAAAAATCAAAAAAATATTGTCAACAAAAAACCCTTTTTT
>Ga0099364_10002124_pt1 | contig 31919 bp, 25 predicted proteins | sample TergutTh196P3_FD_73070 | JGI IMG/M metagenome (GOLD analysis project Ga0099364, IMG submission 73070) | Microcerotermes parvus P3 segment gut microbial communities from Pointe-Noire, Republic of the Congo - Th196 P3 | ecosystem: Host-associated > Arthropoda: Insects > Digestive system > Gut ... | reverse complement strand
TTTGCCGCCGACTTCCTTCAGATTCCATCTCACGATGGACACCCTTGTCTTAAGCTAACAGTTCCTACTACCAAGCCTGTAATGGACTTACACCATCAAGCTGATGTTCATGTCGGGCACACAAAAAGAGGGAGCTTCAAAAGCTCCCTCCTATTAAAATTCTGAATTCTTAATTCAAAATCTATTTCATTAACACCATTCTGCGAGTTGAGGAAACCCCATCTGCATTCATGCGATAGAAATATACTCCGGAGCTTAAGCCACGACCATTGTCATCCTGTCCATTCCAGATAACTTCATGACGACCGGCCTCGAATACATCATTGACCAAAGTGCGAACTCTTTGTCCTCTGATATTAAAGATATCTATTGATACCATACCTTCATTACGAAGATTGAATCCGATTATGGTTTCTGGGTTGAATGGATTTGGATAATTCACCAATAATTCTGTGCGCATTGCTGGAAGATCTTTATCTGCATCGCTTATAACGCCATTGAAATACAACTCATCTAATTTTAATGAGCTTTGACCGGATACTCCATGATGCCTAAAGGCTACCATGATTGTTTTTCCTATGTATGCACTTAAATCTAATATTCTTTCTTCCCATTCATCAGTTGTCAAGACTTCTGAAAACACGCTAACAAAACTTGTTATATCAGCGTTTGTTTCTGAAATTAGAACATCATATCGCTCAAGATATCTTTCAGGATGAGATGCACCCACATTATACACCATATAAAATTTATCTTCATCTTCTGGTATTACCACGCGTGGCGATACAAGCCAGTTGTCTGGATTCTGTGCATTGTTTCCGATCATTGAAAAACTCACGGCACAACGCTCGAACAAACCACCGGTAGCAGAAATTGCCCAATTTCTATTTTCTGGTGATTGATTAAATACCAACCAGCCTGTTGGGATATTGGGATTATTAAATCCTTCAAAATGAGGAAAATCGGTGATGAATTGTCGTGGAATAACATTCATTGTCATTTCAACTTTTTCTGATTCATTGTTTGCGCCGGGAACAACTGGACTGTAGTATGCAGATACTCCAAATTTACGAAAACCACCATCAATTATGTCCATTATGGTATGAGTTGTTCCTGTAACATTTTGAGCTACTGGAACATCATCCATATAAACATTATAATGCAAGAAATTACGAGTTCCTCGTGTTACTGTTTGTTCTTCTATGCTTGATGGCATGACTGATAAAGTTGAGATATCTGTTCTTTTATTTGAATTGAGCATATCTTGTATGTATTGAGGTAATGGATCATTTTCGTTACCACCGAGCCTTACTATTTGACCGGACGGAGACATTACCCAGCCTGCTATCATTGCGTTACCTATCACTGTTTCCAACCCTGGTACCAAGTTGACTTGGTTGTAGTTGTTATTGATAAATGCCAGATTGCCATACTCTGGAACTGCTTGATCGGGATCCATTCCATAACATATTGAAAAAGTGCCACCTAGTGCTACTGCCATAATACGGATTCTTAATTCCTGACCTTGAGGAATATCTACCCAATTGGTTAAACCTGTTTCGATATTTGTATCCACTGTGCTTGCATCGGTTATGCCCCAAAACTGCTCATGAACCATTGTTCCATGTTCAGTCATGCTCGTTCCACCTGTAAATATTTGGACAGTATATGCGGCACCAGCTGATCCTGAACTACCACCCCACCAATCTACACCTACTAAGCGCCAACCGGCACCTATACCAAAACCTTGAAGGTGACTTGGTGAAAATCTTTGTGCTTTACCAATTGTGTGAAGCTGTGATTGACCGATTCCTGTATATCTTTGATCTGGCCATGGATGGAAAAACGCTCCTGCCCCATCAGGGATTGGGATAAAATAAGTTGGTTCATCCCATGTTAATGTCACATTAGCATCAAGTTGATCTCCATTTAGATTTCTTGGCATAAATGGGAAGATTGTATCACCTACTGGTATACCTATAGCTACTGGTGTTTTTTCTGACCAGCCTTGTGGTAGCTCATATACTGCATCAGCCTGATATTCAATAGGTATTCCATTTACTAATAAATTTTCCGTAAAGGTTAATACGCTTGATGGCAATGTTGCTATTATCTCTGTTCCTTTATAGATTCTATATTGGACAGGAACTCTATCGCCTAATGGTGGTTCCCATGTAAGAGTTACTGAATTCATACCACCTGTCGCTGTAAAATTCTCTGGGGGATTAGTTATGTTGTCGACACTTACTAAACTAATCATCATATCATCTATTCGGACTAGATGCATATCGACTGAATTATAATGTCTAAATGCGAGATAAACAGTTTCCTCGGCATAATTTTCAAGTGTTATCAACCTTTGAGACCAAGGTGCAGTAGCGGATGTGAGTGTTTCTGTGTGAAGGACTTGGAAATTACCTATTGTTGGAGTTGTAGTTGATATCAATACTGAATAGGTATCGCTCGCATAATCTGGACTGGGTGTCCCTACATAGAATGACAAGGTTAAGTCAGCTCCGCCTACATTAGGAGGTAGAGCTATTGAATGTGTGATTAGATAATTATCAGGTGTGAGGGGGAACCAATTAGTCCCATCACTATATGAGGACTCAGAGGCAGCACTACCAGGCGAACCATTGTGGTTTGTAGATGTCCATCTTATCCAGTTTCTACCATCACCATCTGCATCTATCATTGTCCAGCCTGTTGGGGGAAATGTTGTTGAATCAAAGTTTTCTGACCAGCGGAATCCATCTACTACTTCTACCTCTACTGTTATTGGATCTGATTCTCCATCAGCATATACTGCTGTAACATGGAATAAATGGAACCCAGATGGTGTGTTTGCTGCTGAATATGATGTTTCTGTGATTGGAGATGGGGTTAAGAGGGTTGTGCCACGACGAACATTATATCCTAACAAGTTGCGACCACTTTCTTTAGATGGTGGTAATGAAAGTATTACTCCCCCTGTAGGAACATTGGATAGTTCGTAGCTTGATACTGTTGGGGTTATAGGAGTTTCTATTTCTGGTTGTGCTTCAGACATTTGGCTGAGCATTACTCGGCCTGATGATCCCTCTGCCCAACCTCTGATTGCCCAGTTATATGTTAAGCTTGGAGCTACATTTTGTAATGTATTCCATGGGTCTGGTGCAAGATGGATTAAATTTCCAAATCCATTAAATGCCGGACCTTCATCGGCACCCATTGGCACAGATGAGGTGACTACATACTGAATTACTATCCAAAGTTCGCCTGTTGTCGGTATTGGTACTGCGGTATTCAATTCTACTTCTACCCAGCCTTCGATGAGAGGTTGAGTTACCAACTGACTGTGAACAAGAGTTCCTTCGTTGAATGGAGGTGCTGTTCCTCCTGATCCACCAGTAAATATCTGGATAGTGTTAGAGGTTATGGAAGCTAAATATCTTGGCGTAAATGCCACTGTGGTCAATTGACCACCTGCTACTCCCATGCTCTCAAGTTGAGCTTGTGTGAATCTATGACCTTTTCTCATTGTAGCTGGGTCATTTACTCCTATGTGGTTTGCCATATTATTTTGTTGCATATGCGATATCCACTGACCTGACCCTGGAGGATCCCAGGTTAAATTAACAGTTGAACCTACTACGGTTGCTTCAAGGTTCACTGGAGGGAGACCATCGCCACCGCCGCCGCCACCTTCGCTTGCAGTAAGTAAGAAATTGTCTATTATTACTGCACTATGGTCAAAGCAGTCCCAGTGTCTGATGGCTATCCATACATTTTGACCTGCAAAACTTGACAAATCAATTTCTTTTAATTGCCAAAATGGTGATGGTAAACCGTATGGGATGGAAAATGTTTGTGTGAATACTTCATTGGTAAAATCTGCCATCTGATTGCCGACTGTTGATACATAGACTGAATACTTATCAGCTCCCCAAGCAGGGACTGGGCTTGTGTCAACCTCAGGTCTTACTTGAAAACTCAAAATGATTTCGGAGTCCGCTGGTAAGCTTACTTGTGGAGTAACTAACCAGTTATTCGGAGTAAATCCTCCAGTTGCTGGATGCCATGAACGACTCACTGCCATCGCTGTACCAAATGGAGGGACATCATTAAAAGCTCCTGTTTGACGATGCCATTGTCTTGCATCAACTTCTGCTCCTGTGATGGTGGTATGTCTTACCCAGCCTGTTGGAGGAAAAGCTGCTCCATCAAAATTTTCTGACAATATTGTGTCAACATTTTGTCTTCTTGGAATTGTTGATTCTTCTACATGTCTTTCGACATTTTCTACAATTCCTACATTCCCTTCAAAACTATTTCTGCTAGTATCAGCATAAGTTCTTGAAGAAAAAACTTCTGTCTGAGCCATTAACAGACCTACTGTCAGGCTCATCACCAAAATTACAAATAGTAATTTTTTCATACTTTGCTCCTTTATTTTTATATATTTTTAGAGTTCATTTTGACTCTTTTTACATAAAATGAACAAATAATTTTAAATCACTATTTCTGTCAAGACATTTTTAAAAATTCAGGTCTTTTTAATAAAAAAATATTTTTTTTTTTTAAATTATTTTTTTTATTTTCATTTATCCGCTTAAATAAAGGCTAATATCAATGTCTAACTCTTGTCTGTAACTTCAATCTGTAGCTGCAATCTCCGATTGCCACATAAAGCCAATCGGAGATTGGCACTAAATAGCAAATTCACACTAAGTTGTTAGCATCGTTCCACCTGCTACCACAAAAATGTGGGGGAGAAATCCACCCAACATTTATGGGGCGGTTCAAGAGACTTTGATCTCGCGAAATGACTCGCAGAATTACTATCTGCCGTCTGCAAGACATTAATTACAGGGGGGGGGTATTCAATAATCAAATTCCAAAAAAATCTGCAAAAATCTGCGTCCTCAACATATTTGTAATTTGTAATTTGTAATTTGATTTATAATCTCCCTGTCACTATCTCCCCATTCCGTCGTTGCGAGGTCCCTTCTTATTATCCCCCCGAAGCAATCTCTGTGTCACTATCTACCCCTGTCTCCTTGAACGAAGTGAAAGGTCTTAAACTTCATTAATCCTTAATCCTTAATTCTTAATTCTTAATTCTTAATTCTTAATTCTTAATTCTTAATTCTTAATTCTTAATTCTTAATTCTTAATTCTTAATTCTTAATTCTTAATTCTCAATTCTTAATTCTTCAAATCTACACATCACGTATTCGGACTGTATATCTTTCATATACCAATAATTTCCTTATTTTTTCACTGAGTTCAGGATCGCTCAGTGACATTTCATCCAAAAATCTCTTGATATTAGTCTGAACCGTTTTTTTCGATTTTTTCAAATATTCTTCAAAAAATTTTATCTTATTCCTTGGTGTTAATACTTCTGCGAGATATTTTATCAAAAATTCTTTTTCTCTTTGTAAGTCATACAAATCTTCTCGTTTTTCCCTTTCCACTATCTCTATCCTTAGCTCAAGTTTTCTCAAACGTTTTTCTACTTCGCGGATTGTTTTTTCATCACTCATCAATATGGGTGAATTGATAAAACACATCGTTACTTCATTAATGAAACTAAAATCATGAAAATCGCTAACTGCATTTGAGTTATTCCTCTTACATTGATTTTCCAAATAAAAATAAGGAAACGCATGTCTTTCATTTTTCAAAAGAACTATTATCTGATTTCCTCCTGTCATACTGTGCATGTTTAACATCATCATCTGTACCTTAACCAAAACTTCATTAAGTCTTACTTTTTCGAACCTTATGTCTGTCATAAGTCCTCCTAATATTATTTAAAAGTTGCAATAATGCAATTATTTTTACACTACCTTTTTTGTCAATTATTTTTTGCTTTTTTTTTTTACCTTACTGTTGTTTTGTTTTTAAACTTGGTTTTAGCCCTCTTACCGCGATTACTACTTGATTATTATATAAAGGCAAAACAAAATATATTTCTATATAATATAAGAGGCACTTTTGATTACTTTTTGGCACATATAAAAAAATCATATTAAAAAATACCATTATCCATTATCCATTATCCATTAAAAATAAAAGAGGGAGCTATAAAAAACTCCCTCTAATTTCTGGCTTATCAATAAGCTACTATTTCTTCAAAACTAAAAATCAAAATCCTTAATTCTTAATTCTTAATTCTTAATTCTTAATCCTTAATTCTCAATTCTTAATCCTTAATTCTTAATTCTTAATTCTTAATTCTTAATTCTTAATTCTTAATTCTTAATTCTTAATTCTTAATTCTCAATTCTTAATTCTTAATTCTTAATTCTTAATTCAATACCTATTTCAGTAACACCATCCTTTTTACATCACTAAATCCGACACTTTCTACCCGATAGAAGTATAAACCACTTGAGACAGTGTTGTTGTTACTGTCTGTTCCATTCCATATCACTGAATGATTACCAGCTACTAAATTTTCATTCAAGAGAGTTTTTACCAACTGTCCTCTGATATTAAACACGGACAATCTTACAGTTCCACTGTTTTTTATCGAGAAATTTATCGTGGTTTCTGGGTTAAAGGGATTAGGGATATTTTGTTCCAATTTATCCACTAGAAGCGGTGCTATAGGTTCGCTTTCAGGCGTCCTTGGATCTGTAAAGCTGGCTGTCTTTCCTAAATTACCACGCATTGTATTCCAGGCTGGTGACAATGCCCTCATTTTTGTGTCGATATAGTCGATTCCGGATGAGGTAACTACCAATACATCACCACGACCATAATCAAAATTTCCTACCCATGGTGATCTTTTTATTGATGAATTACTTATTTGTAACGGATATCCGGGGATATACTGACCATTGGGTTGGACTATATGCAGTCTTCCTAAATCATCACCGAATATGATTTCACGAGTTCCATTACCATCCATATCAGCAAAGACTGGCGATGATTCGAATCTTGCCCCGACATTCAAAGGAAAACCCTGTAATGTTTCTAAATTGCCATTCTTTACCCATAAATTTCCAGAACCGTCTCCAAATATTAGATAAGGAACGCCATCCTTGAATAAATCGATTATGGCTATCTCTGTCCTTACAGCTGACGGGATTGTGGTTTGTCTATGAATTGTTCCATTACTCCCCAATATGATCAAGGGACATTCTGTAGTACTGATTCCCGCAAAAACTATGTCTAAGCCTGAACCACCACTAAAATTCGCTAAGCTTGATCCTGTAAACGTTTGTCCATGTCCTACATATGGAAATCCAGATATATTTTGACCTGTCAATGGATTCAGAACCGTTACATTTTGTTGTGCTCCCCAATGATTGATAACGATGTTTTTTGTGCCATCTCCGTTTACATCACCAACTGCCATACTTGCTACAACATTGCCTCCGATTGGTAATGGATAATTATCCCATAATGACAAATCATGACCATTGAACACAAATAAATTACCATTTTGAGTTACTGCTATGATTTCATTATGCCCATCGTTGTTTAAATCAGCTATTATTGGGTTTGATCTGACTGCTGAGCCTAAAGAATACTCATTTAAGATTTCTCCTGTATGATCTATTACTAACAATAGCCCTGATTGTTGAAGTACTATGACTATCTCTTGGTTACCTTTTCTTGCTACATTACCTATTGCAAAATCTACGATTGTATTACCTTCGAGTTGCATGGGAAAGCCAGGATTATACTCTTTGTTGGTATTCAATACATGAAGTGTACTATTGGCAAATGTTACTAAACGGCGACCACTTCCATCCAAATCTGATACCATCGGTGAAGAAGGGGATTCTGAATTTAACACTAAAGGCCAATTAGATTTTGACATCGATACTTTAACATTTATTGGGATGACTCTTCGATACGGATAAGGATTCGAGGCTTCTTGATTGCTTTCGATAACTAAATTAAATGGGATATCTAAAACATTCACTGTTCGGTTTAGACGGATTATTGCACGATTGGTACTTAAAGCTATTCGATCCGTGTCTATGAATCTTTCGTATTCTAATTTGCCTTGGATGATTTCGACACCAGGAATTTCTGTTGTCAATGTGGCCGTAGCGTCACGAGCCGCTATCCAGCCTGCTTCGTTGTATAAATCTATTTTTACACTGATGGTTTCACCTATGTTAGGGATGCCATCACCATCACCTTCATGCTCTTCGACTAATATATCGCCATGTATCGACAAACGTGGGATAAATCCGCTCATTACAGCTTTTAGGGCGTTGACACGACCACCACCCATTAATCCTTGTTCATAAAGTGGTTCATTGGGTAAGGGATCGGCTGTTTCTCTAATTCTTTCAGCTACTTCCTCAGGTCTTAAATTTGGATCAAATACCATTGCCATTGCTGCTACTGCGGCGACGATGGGAGAGGCCATTGATGTCCCTGTATAAGATTCCATGTTATCTAAGGCACTAGCTCCCGATCCACTATACGCTGTCGCTAAGATATTGGTTCCAGGTGCAGATACTGTTAATTGACTTCCATAATTTGATGAATTGTTTTTACGATCTGCTGATGTTAAATTAGCTACTGATATTGCATTTGTTGCTGCAGCTGGAACATTCGTACTACCCGGATTTACATTTCCTAAAGGTGTATTACCTGCTGCCGCTACTACTACTGAACCTCTACTTAATGCGAAATTTACTGCATTGTTTGCCTGAGGAGGGCTACCACCTACATCATCCCTTGGTCCCCATGAGCAATTGATTACATGAGCACCACGAGTTGCTGCATAGTAAATACCTGCGTAAGTGTTAAATAATCCATCACCAGGTGGGACATTTCTTGAATGACGAGTTACCAATATTTTCGCAATAGGCGCCACTCCTGAACCCATTAGATCATTTCCTCCAACTGCCGCTGCTGTTCCCGCTACATGAGTTCCATGTGTTCCAGCTCCTTGTTGAATATCTATGTATGAATCATTGTTTTGTGTTGGTTGTGGCACAAAATTCCAACCGATTACATCTCCATAGATGTTGTTGTTACCATTTTCCCCACCACTGCCACCACCAGGCAATCCATCGATTTTGCCGGTTGCCCAGTTTATTGATCTATCAACAAGCTCTGATTCACGGATATAAATATTGTCTCTTAAATCTACATGATTCCATTTCACGCCGCTATCGACTATGGCTATGATGATGCTCTCATCGCCTTGAAAATATTCCCACAGTTCTGGGGCGCTGATTTGAGCAAGATGCCATTGACGAGCTATATCTGGATCACTAGGGATTTCTCGTGTATACATTATGTCCTCAAAATCTGCAAACAATACATTACCATGCTGATTCAAGGCTTCTATGGCTTCATCAATGCTATCATTGTCACCTATCGTCACTCTAAAGATGTTCATTGGATACAAGCCGATTTCATCATGCCATTCCTGATCATCTACCCAATACATCCGCTCGATATTCGTGAATCCATATTGATCCGCTACCGTATCAAAGCCAGATACTCCTATTTGAACAAGACCACGAGAATTGCTCACTACATTGATATCGCCAACCTTACTATGGATGACATCGGCTGAAAAGCCAACCACGATTGTATTCGGCATATGAGCACCTTCCGTAAACATCACCCGACCGAATACATTTACTACTAATAAAACAAGTAAACTTATGAAAATTAATTTTTTCATCACATACTCCTTTAATGTTTTTTTTATTTGAATTTACAAATATTTTAAAAGTGGCTTTTTTGTCAAATGTTTTTTGTTTTTCATTATTTATTACTTCAATTGATTGTTATTTTCTCCCTTTTCTTTTCTATCTCCAATAATTTACTCTTGATTTTTATATATTCTACATGATTTCCACTGAATCCTCCCAATCCATTCACCCCTACTACTCTATGACAGGGGTATATCAATGGTAATGGATTATTTCTCAAGGCATTTCCTACTGCTCTGGCTGATTTGGCATTTCCTATCTTTTCAGCAAGTTCCCTATATGTTATTGTTTGTCCATAATTTATTAAATTCAACCGTTCAAAGACTTTTTTTACAAAATCTGTCCTAAAAAATGAAATATGAGTTATTTTTATCTCTGTATTCAAAAATCGGTTGATAATGCTTTCTTTGAGATTTTGAGGTATGGGTGATATGTCTTTGTTTAAATATATTTTTTTTTCAGCTTGGTTATCCGCGACATCAAAACTTATTCGTTTTTCTTCCGATAGATCTATTGATTCTTCACTCAAAGGTATCAATGAAATTTTTTCGATCAAATTTGCTTCAGTCATCAATATTAAGATTTTACATATTTCTTCTTCTGATTCTGAACTTAATACACCCATTAAATATCGACTTTTCATTTTTTTCCTTTACTCTTCTCTACTTGCCACCCAGCCCCGCCCCCCCCGTCCTTGCGAGGTCCCTTCTTGCGATCCTCACGAAGCAATCTCCGTGTCACTCCCCCCAACCCGTCCTTGCGAGGTTCTTTCTTGCGATCCTCACGAAGCAAGCTCCGTGTCACTCCCCCCCTAGCCCGTCCTTGCGAGGTTCCTTCTTGCGATCCTCACGAAGCAATCTCCGTGTCACTCCCCCCCAACCCGTCCTTGCGAGGTTCCTTCTTGCGATCCTCACGAAGCAATCTCCGTGTCACTCCCCCCAACCCGTCCTTGCAAAGAATCGTAGTGGCGTATTGCTTACGCCTTAAATGGAGAATGGATAATGGAAACTACCGTCGTTGCGAGGTCCCTCATTTTAAACTCCCCACGAAGCAATCTCGTGTCACTCCCTCCAACCCGTCCTTGCGAAGAATCGTAGTGGCGTATTGCTTACGCCTTAAATGGAGAATGGATAATGGAAACTACCGTCGTTGCGAGGTACCTCATTTTAAACTCCCCACGAAGCAATCTCCGTGTCACTCCCCCTAGCCCCTCCTTGCGAGGTTCCTTCTTGCGATCCCCACGAAGCAATCTCCGTGTCACTCCCCCCAACCCGTCCTTGCGAGGTTCCTTCTTGCGATCCTCACGAAGCAATCTCCGTGTCACTCCCCCCCAGCCCGTCCTTGCGAGGTTCCTCACTTGAAACTCCCCCCACATTTATGGGGCGGTTCAAGAGACTTTGAGCTCGCGAAAAGACTCGCAGAATTACGATCTGCAGTCTGCAAGACATTAATTATAGGGGGGATATATTCAACAATCAAACTCCAAAAAAAATCTGCGTCCTCAACATATTTATAATTTATAATTTATAATTTATAATTTATAATTTATAATTTGCATCTCAATCTCCAATCATGATTGTCGGCATCATTACATCTTGATGCTCAAAATCTATCCCTTCATCCCATAGCCATTCCTCATCTCCCATCTCATAGACATCCTCACCCTCCCATGCCGAAAACACAGGATTAATAAAAAACATGATATTTTCTATCTGATAGATTTGATTGCTATGTTCTTGGCGGATATAGGCTATTCGCTGATTCGTGAAATTTCTTCCGTAAAATACTCGACTCAAAGGACGATTATTTCTCCCAAAAAGAACTATCTGCAAGGCATTCTCTTCGTCTACATTATAGAATGATTGCCTCTCTATTGATTCTGAGACCGGGATGCTCGATGTGGTTATGGATAAATAATTCTCAAAAAATCTATCCAATTGATCCTGATTAACTGGTGCATCTTGGGGATGAGTTATTCGCCAACGATTTTGTTCAAAAGCCACAATGAGAGTATCAGCTGGTTGTCGAAATTCTATCCGCGTAATGTCAGCAGAGACTATTCTGAATACATCTATTCTACGCTCAGTATGCTCACGACTTTTGGATAATTGCCAGACAAACACCAATATCAACAAACATATTATCAATAAGATGTTCTTTTTATTCAAAAATCCTAACTTCATGCTCACTTTGGGCTTTTCTTCCGCAGGAGCAGGCTCTTCCTCTGCTCCTGAAATCTCCGCTTCTTCTTCAAAACTTGTATCTTCTTCCTCTTCTTCTTGAGGAGAAGACTCCTCTTCTACTTCTACAGGTAATGATATTTCCTCTTCTTTTTCTTGAACTGATGAATCCTCTGTTTCCTCTGTCAATGTGCTCATTTCTTCTGTAGGAATAGACACTTCTTCTTCCTTTATAGACGCGGAAACCTCCTCTTCAGATGTTTCCGCTACTTCAACAGCTGTTTCGACTTTTTCTTCTTCGACTAGATCGATGTCATTTATTTCTTTATCTTTCATACTCATCTTGTATCCTTTTTCGTCTATTTAGTTCTGCCTTATATCTGATCAACCCATATAACACTATTAATAGCGCTGGTAAGATTATATTCAGATATTTGATAAATTCTCGCATGTTCGTTCTGCGTCTTTCAGCACCTTCTGGCGTCAAATCCTCTGTATTCACCAATTTATCAATGACCAAAGGTTTATTGATAAATTCTCTCGAACGAAGCGCTATCAGACCCGGATTATCTGATAGATAATCTAAGGCATTTGCCAAAAAGCTGATATTACTCGGATTTTGTCCTGCACCTTGACTGCTGATAAAATCCATATCTGCTACTACGATTATCCGTCCATTATCCGTATATTCGATAAAATCATTTGTAAAACGCATGCCTTCTTCTAAAAAATAACTACTAAAGCTACCTTCATATTGGGCTGCCAATACCTTACCTTGTTCCGTTAAGCGATTTATATAGCTATTTCTATCCATAAATTGCTGGATATTGATATTGAAAAACGGACCCGATACCGTCCCAGAATTGTTCGATGAATGTATCAATGGCGTAAATCTAACCCCTTCTGGAACATAGCCAGAATCAATCTCTGATACAAACAAAAACTGGATATTAGCCAATTGTGATACTACCGCATGATGCCTATTCACTGTATTGGATATAACTACAAAAGGATACTGAACTGGTGTATTCACTGAAAATATTCCTCTTCGCTCCTGCACATTTACCTGACCGCTTTCCATATCCATTACCAGATTTTCTCTGATATTAGCTCCATAATGACTCAGTAAATCAAATATATTCGACTGTATCATTTGAGCAGATTGATTTTGGAGATTGGCATTTACCTTATCTTGGAAAAACAAGATATTATTACCACGCATTAAAAATTGGTCAATATTGTAGAGTTGATACATATCCAATGAATCTACAGCGCCAGTAAAAATAAGTGTCGTGATATCCATTGGTATAGGTTCACTTAAATTGGTATTCACTAAATCATAATTTTGACGAATGCTCTCTCTTGCATGCTGAAACCTATCCTGCTGTTGAAAAAAGAACATCATTCGCGGATCAGCCTGAACTTCCGGTTCTAAACTAAAAAACGCTACCCGCGGTATACCAAGAGACGCTATGCGTGTGATGGCTTTCGTGATTTCGTATTCTAAACCTCGCGTTTCCTGTACCAAAGGGATTGCTTCTGTTCGGTCTCCATAATGAAATACTAATCCTAAATAAGCCTGACGAACCTCGACCCTATCCCGCTCTCTTACATTCACATTCACCGGAGGAACGCCACTTTGCTGGGCTTCCATTCGCAATCTATCATCGTTCGGATTGATAAATTCATACCTGAATCTACCTCCAGAATTTACCCTATATTCTTCCAATAAGTCACGCGTATATCTCCTTGTATTTGCTAAGTCTGGAGGCAAATCTTGGGAAAAATACGCTCGCACTACTACTCTGTCCTCTAACTGTCGCAACGCTGCTTTACTTGCTGGTGACAATGTATATAATCTACCTTTAGAAAAATCCAGTCTAAAGAATACATTGAGAGATATGAGGTTTAACACTATCACGACTGCTATAAAAATAAGTAAATTGGATACTGATGCTTGTTTATTTGTTTTTTTCATGTTGCCTCCTCCCCTAACTCCATTTCCTTGATTCCATCATTACCATAGCAGTTTTCAAAAAGATCGCTATCAAGCTCCCAAAATATATTATATTGCGAGAATCGATGATACCGCGAGCCATATTTGAAAAATGGTAATCACTGCTGATATACTGGAAAAATTCTCCCATTGAACCCGGCAAAAAGAATAGGATAAATTGCAGGATAAACAAAAAGAATATGATCAGCAACGCTATGATAAAGGCGATTATCTGGTTGTTTGACAATGTGGACGCAAATATGCCAATCGCACTATACGCCGCTCCCATCAAAAATAAACCCATATAGCCTGATAAAATTGCTCCATAATCCACATTTTGACCAAGGATCGCTATCGTGAAAAAATGAATTAAGGTAAAGATTAATCCCATGCCCATCAACACTACGGAGGCTACAAACTTACCGATTATGATTTCTGAATCTGTCAAAGGAAAGGTCGTCAAGGTTTCGATTGTACCATTGTCTTTTTCCCGTGATATCAAGTTCATTGTTATCGCTGGGATAAAAAAGACAAATACTATCGGAACTATATTGAATAAAGTATCCAATGTTGCCTGATTGATTAAAAACAAAGGACTAGAAAAAAACCAACTCGATATTATCAAGAATACAAACAAAACTATATATGATGCTGGTGTGTTGAGATATGACTTCATCTCTTTTTTCGCTATGATCCAAGCGTTGTTAAACATTTTTGCCTCCTGATGTTAAATTCCTGAATATATCCTCAAGACTACTGATATGACGCTGCATTTCTAAGATTATCCATTCCTGTTTCTTGATAAGCTCATATACATCCTTCCGATAATCTTTTTCTTGCGGATAGCTTAACTCTATCTTGATTGTTGATTCGATTTCGCTTTCCTTCGTTTGAACAGAGTCACTTTGATTGTCTACACTCTTGATTGCTATATCTATTTTGGGTAGCTCTCGCTGGAATGTTTGTAAGATGCTTTCCTTCTGATCGCCTAATGTATTTATTTCTAAATACAATTTTGCTTTACGCTGATGTGACATCCGTAGCTCTTCGGTTGTCCCTTGACCTACTATCTTGCCTTTATTGATGATCACTATTCTATCGCACACTGCCTGCACTTCTTGAAGGATATGGCTCGATATGACCAACGTCTTTTCTCGACCCAATTCTTTGATTAGCTCTCGGATTTCGATTATTTGATTCGGATCTAAACCCGATGTAGGCTCATCCAATATCAATATTTTCGGATCATGAATTATTGCCTGCGCTATACCTACTCGCTGCCGAAAACCTTTTGACAAAGTCTTAATCGGACGCGAAATTACCTCTGTTAAGCCACATTTTTTTATGGTTTTCGTTAATACTACTTTGAAATCCTTTTCTGATATTTCACGGACTTCGGATACAAATTTTAAATAGTCAAAGACTGTCATTTCCAGATACAAGGGATTATGTTCCGGTAAATAACCTATCATCTTTCGTATTTCTTTGGAATGTTCATGAACATTGAGTTCACCTATCTGAATATTGCCATCTGTTGGTGTTAAAAAGCAGGTTATCATCTTCAAAGTCGTGGATTTTCCAGCTCCATTAGGCCCTAAAAACCCTAGTATCTCACCCTCTTTGATTTGAAAATTGATTTTATCTACTGCTCTTAAACTTCCATAATCTTTTACAAGATTTTTGAGCTCAATCATCTAAAATCTCTCCTAATTTTTTGATAATTATACATATTCTTAACACAACATTTTTTGTTATGTTACATTTTTTATTCCGAAAATCATTCGCCAAACCGAAAATGCTATATTTATATTTATCTTGACAAATAATCTATAATTATTTTTTTTTACTCTATGAAAAAAACAATGTTATTTTTATGTATATTATTTTTAGGGAACATATTGCTTTCAAAAAATATTTATCAGCTTGATTTAGCCCAAGATACCTCAATCATCTCTGCCAGTTTATTCATGTATGGATATAGTTATATTAGATACAATAGGCAGGGAGAGTTAAGCATTGATAACATTGAAAATTTATCTATATATGATATAAACTTTTTAGATAGACATGCTGTGAAAAATTTTTCTCCTGTAGCTAATAAAATCAGTGATTATTTGCTTTATGCTTGTTTGTTAGCACCATTTACAATGAATTTTAATAACAATATTTCTGCTGAAAACAAAGAAATTAATTTCATTGTTGGAGAGGTTTATCTATTGACAGGTGCTGTGGTTAGTTTGTCAAAAACGACCTTTCAAAAAATTCGACCTTATGCCTACAATGAAATCGTAGATATGAATATCAGACAAGCTCAGGATGCTCAATATTCTTTTATCTCTGGTCATACCGCTCTCGCCTTTGCTGGAGCTATTTTGACTGCAAATATTTATAATGATCTTTATCCAAATAAAGATAACTTTTGGATATACGCTACCAGTATATCTACTGCCTCAACAGTAGGTTATCTAAGGTATAAAGCAGGTAAACACTTTCCAAGCGATGTTTTAACTGGTGCTGCTGTTGGAACTGGAATTGCTTTTCTGATGACGAATTTACATAAAAATAATGAGGGGCATACAGGGGCGATACTGAGGGTAGGTTTTCAATTTTAATTTTTAGAGAGGTAGAGTGAAAAACTGCTATAATGAGAAAAGGTGTATAATTAAGGACCGCTAACTAAAGCCTACTGAACAACAGCAATTTTTCCAATTAGTCAATTATTTTTGTGGTCATAGAGTAATTTGGTCAGTCCAATCATATTTATTCTATTTTTTATTGGGCAAAAAACGGCTTTAAAAATTAGAATAAAAATAAGCCTCACTGCGTGGGCTATATTCATAGCGATTATCGATAGAGCTATTACGGATTTACTCGTTGTTTGAAGTTTTGTTTTGACTAGTCCTAAGCCATAAGACCCTTTGGCATAGCTTATATGGTCATTTGTTTACTTTGATGCTTGCACATTTGCCCCCCAACGTGCACGCTTTTTTGATACTTTACTAACATATCTTTGCACTTATTATATTTAATATGACTGCTAAACTCTTATTTTGTTACACTTTAAATGAGGTTTCTGGAGGCTTTAATTAATTATTAATATTCCTTACGCACACCGAAGGTGTGTGACTCTTTATAGAAAAACATGAAACCAACAACATCCACCCTGAAGGGGTGGAACTCTATGTGATACAACTATGAGGTAATTCTGCGAGTCTTTTCGCAAGCTCAAAGTCTCTTGAACCGCCCCATAAATGTGGAGGGCAGGGAGGATCTTCATTAATTTTGAATAACTTGCATCTCCTCTGTCATCTTTTTACCTTTTTCTAATATTCTATTTAATTTAAATCCGAGAGTCATTTTCTTTATAGGACTTAATTTATCTATAAAATGAACTCCATTAAGATGATCAAACTCATGTTGCAGGACGGTGGCATAGACTCCTTCAGTTTCTATAAATTGTTCTTTCATTTCCAAGTCAAAATACTGTATTTTAACTTTTTTAAATCTAACAACTTCTGCAAAAACATTAGGAAAAGATAGGCATCCTTCTTCAGAAATTTGATCATCTTGATATGAAATAAACTCTGGATTTATAAGAACAACAGGATTTTTGACATCTGTAGTTGAATAATCTTTATCACAAACAAATATTCTTTTAGAAACTCCTACTTGCGGTGCTGCAATACCTATACCATCATTTTCATACATAGTATAGATCAGATCATCAATAAATTGTTTCAGTTCCGGGGTGATTTCATCAACAGGTTCAGATTTTTTTCGCAGAACCTCGCATCCATAGAGCTTTATCTCAAGCTTATTACTCACCGTCTTCCTCTTTGCTGTCAAGTATTGACACTACGCTAGATTTTTGAAATTCAATCTTGGTATTTGTGTTATCATCAACTCTGAGAATTATGGTATTTTTCTCATTTTTAATGTTTGTGATTTTGCCAATCATACCAGAACTTGTAACTACTTTGTCGTTAATTTTTAAACTGTCAAGCATTTTTTGGTGTTCTTTTCTTTGTTTTTGCTGAGGTCTGATTATCAAAAGATAAACAACTCCTATCATCATGATAAAGGGCAAAAGCATACCCATTGGATTTTGGGGTTGAGCTGCTGTTGTAGCTAATTCTTCCATTTATTACTCCTTTTATATTATTGTAAAAAAATCAGGTCTTAAAAAATAAAGTCCGATTAAAATTATATTTGCGGTTATCCCGGCTATTATATCATCCATCATAACGCCCCATCCATGTGGAAGGTCTTGTAATTTTCCGATATATAAAGGTTTCATTATATCAAAAATACGAAATAACACAAAAGCATATATCGCCACCATTAAGGTTTTTGGTAAAAACAAGATTGCAAATAAATAACCCACAATTTCATCTATTACTATTTCTGGGGCATCTTTTCCAAATTGCTTTTCACAAATTTTACATACATAAACACAAGGATAAGAAATACCCAAAAGTAATAAAAACATATAGAAAAATCTGTCATAATGGATAATATTGTCCAGAGTATTGTAAAAAAAGTCAACATCGGTGAAATACCAAATAGTAGCAATAGCGAGACTTGCTATTGTTCCAGACATTATTCGAATAAGTCCTAAGCCAAAAAATGTTCCTATGATATAAGAAGTAGTATTTCTAACCTCTTCTAAAAACATTTAATCTATCCTCATATATTTCTACATATATTTCATTTTTTAGTTCTTCTATCCATTCTTCGTATAAATCATATTGTTTTCTTTGCATCAAGATTTCTCTTAATTGCTCATTGACCTCTGAAAATTCATAAGGTCTTGGTTCAATAATTTGATTTATTGTAAAGAGATAAAGTATATTTTGATGTATTAATACATCTGATACTTCTCCTATTTCAAGATTAATCAAGTCATTAGCGAACCATGGAGGAAATTCTTCTTGCGTAAATTCTCTTATAATTCCATGATTTTCTTTAGAATTTTCATCGTGAGAATACATCATAGCCAAATAACCAAATTCTTCGCCATTGGATATTCTTGCTTTTAAGTCCAATAACAAATCTCTTTCTACCTCAATATCACCTTCGGTCTCCCTGATCATTACTAAAATATGACTTGCTTGGACTTCATTACCTCGACTTCCTGTATGTTTGATGATATGGTAACCAAAATCTGTTTTTACAATGTCTGAAACTTGATTTAAACTTAAATCAAAGGCAACATTTTCAAATTCTTCTACCATCATTCCTCTGCTAAAATATCCTAAATCTCCTCCATATCTACCACTTGGACAATCAGAATATTCTCGGGCAAGGTCTTCAAAATCTTCTCCTATATCTAATAGTCTTTTTATATGATTTATTTTTTCTAGAGCTTCGTTGTCAGTTTCTGAACTAGCACTAGGTATTCTCATAATTACAGCTAATTCATAGCTCGTCTCTCGGATAGGAAAATTTTCTTGTTCTTCATCAAAAAAAACTAATAACTCAGCATCAGTGATATGTATTCTGCTTCTAATTTCGCTTTGTATCAATCTTTCTCTTAAAAACTGTTCACGAATTAAATCTTCATAATATTGTCTAAGATCAGATAAAACAAAACCTGCGGCTCTTAATTCTCTAAAAAATTCTTCTTCAGTAGAAAATGAAGCACGAACTTGGGCAATTTGGGCATCTACCATGTTTGTTATTCGCCTATCATCAATCGCTATGTTAAGTTCTCTTGCTTTTTGGACTATGAGTTTGTTTTCAACCATGCTCTCTAAAATCTCAATTTCAGTCATTCTCGCATCCCACATTTGAGCATTTCTCATTTGATTTATATGCCTTGCAAGTTCTGAAACAAGGATTATTTCTCTACCAACCTTTGCAACAATCATATCTACCACTTCTTGTGCGTAAATATTTATTGTTAATATAAAAACAATAATCATAGAAAACAATAGTTTTTTACCTAAATCAAGTTTTTTTAGTTTTTTCTTGTTTTTTTTAATTAAGATTAAATTAAATTTCATAATATATCCTTTTTATTATTTTTTACGATTCTTCGCTGCGTTCAGAATGATAGGGTAGTCGTATGGTCCATTTAATTGGGTAATGAAAATACGACACCTATATTATATCCCCTCCTCTCCCATGAATATGAGGGATTATTTGGTCAATTTCCTTATTATCAAAACCTATTGAAAAATAGTAACCCTCGATGTTCTTCGAGCATCGAGTAAAACTTTTTCATATAAATCCAATTTTTTTTCTTCTCTCATTATTTCTTCAATTTCATCCCTCACGGAATAAAAACTTCTACTTGTAGTAGCCATTCTAAATTCACGCCAGCGAGCTATTACCCATCCATTGTTTAAGGGCATTGAAATTTCAGTAAACTGACCTACTCTATTTAATTCTTCCCACAAGAGACTATCAGGACTGACTTTGGTTATAAATCCGGGCATATCTCCGCCATTTCTACCGATAGGTTCTTGTGAAAATCTTATTGCTGCGGTAGTAAACTGAATTTCTCTGTTGTCGAGCATTCTTTTCACATTTTCCATTTCAACTTCATCGTTCAAAAATATTCTTTGAACCCTAAATTCTCTGATTTGTTCGGTAAATTCTGCTTCACGGAGTCGATAATAATTATACATTTCTTCGTTTGAAAATGTAAGATTGTGCAACTCATGAGAGATAAGAGCGTTGGCATAAATTCTTTTTTCAGCATTTTGTGCCATAAAATCTAAAGCTATGTCATCATTAAAGACATCTTGATTTAAGGCTCGTGAATACAATAAAGTGAGTTCTACCCATTGATTAATAATTTCTCTTTGTTCATCTGGCAAAAGAGAATCCCAATATTGGTCACCATAACTTTCTCTCAGTTGCTCTATAGTGAGTCGATGTCCGTTCACTTCAGCTATTATAGTGCCAATTTCTTCATACTTTTCACATGCAGAAAACCAGAATACAATCAACAAGATTGATAATATTACGATACTGCATAAACATTTTCTTTTTTCATTTTTTTTCATTTAATCTTAGTCTCCATTATAATTTACTACTGCATATATTAAAACCATTCTTGGTCTTTTTCTTTCATCAATTGCTTCTTCACTATACAAATTTATATGCGAAAAATCCATATTGTGATAGTTGTTGAGAATTAAAAAACCATTATTTGGTCTATTTTCTGATAAAATCTGTTGCATGGGATAGGTAATATTTATCCTCATTTCTTTGTTATTGAAATTCCCCTGCCTCAATGAATCAACAGTAGCAGGATAAAGCCAATAATTGCTCAAAGATATATCATTCATATCAATAGGTGTTTCATGTGGAACAGCTACTCCTAAATTGAATCTATCTATTGTTCTCATTGTCTCATCTTCATTTACAGAAAAAATAAGATATGATTGGATTACATTGATTCTTTTCAGTTCTTCCGCTGAAAAAATACCATTGAGGACGTAATATTCTTTATTTGTTTCAAAATCTAAATTTAATTTGGTGTAAATTGAACGAGGTGGTATATTTGATATTTCTAAGAGTTTGTGGCCAAAACTCGTGTGTTCATAATCATGAATAAAGGTATCATAATTTACCTGTCTAGTTTCTGTCTGAAGAAGAGTGTCTTGAACCATATAGGTGAGAGTAATTGTAGGTCTTAACAATGTTTCTGCAGAATGAAATTCAATAAAACTATCTTGAGTATTTTCAGCATAGAATATGATACCATAATTTTCCAAGAAACTTTTGTCTATCCAATCTTGAACTAATTCTTTATTTACACTAAATCTGAAACTCAATAAAGTATCATTTTCTGCAAAATTGTATGAAATTTCTGATAACAAATCATAATCACCTTCTGCACCGGGTGATGTCCATTCTTCTGTTTCATTAAATTTTGTCCAAGTAGCATCATTTTGCAAAAAAATCTTGTCTTTTAAAGCACCTATTTTGATATTAAATTCGCTAGGATTGTGTCGATTATTTATATAAAGTGTGATAAAAGGATCTTCAACAAGATTTACAGCCGGTAAATTTACAAATCTCATCAAAATGCGTGTGTTTATATTTTGATAATTACCTAATATCAATTTTGAATTTCCGAAAAATGCCCTCAATGTATCTCGATATGTATAAGTATTTTCAAAATCAAATATATTGAAATCAAATTCTATCTCATAATTTTTCATATTGGTTTCTGGAAAACCGAAAGGTGTATTTCTATTTGAACAAGAATTGATCAATATTACGAAAATAATAATAACCCATAAAAATAAATCTTCTGATTTAAAAATCTGTTGATAAAATTTATGAAGATTTGATGATTCTTTTTTATTAAACATATTCTATTAAATCCTTTATATATATAAAAAGTAGTAGTAATAGGGATAGTGGATATGGGGATAAATTTGAGAGATGATATATAAGTATATTGTTTTCAGTATGTTAGAAGATAGTCTTGTATGTGTATAAGATGTGTATAATTTTTTGTCAATACTTCTTTTATCCACATTATAAACTATAAAAATCTTAAAACAGTTCTTATACACATTTATTAACATCGGTGAATGTGGATATGTGTTTAAAGTAAGATTTTTTGGATTTATTCTATTGTTTTTTAATTTTTTAGCTATTGTGGACATCTATTGTATCAAGCCTTTTATTTCTTTAATCAATTGTTCTATTTGGATACGAAAATTATTGTCTTCATGGAATTTTTTTTCTATCATTTTTTTTGCATGAATAGCTGTTGTGTGGTCATTTCTACGGTAATAAGCCGCAATATCTTTCAAGGATATATTGGGTATGAGTAAATCTGATAAATACATGGCAACCTGCCTCGGAAAAGCAAATATATGTTTTCTTGATTTGTCAAGCATTTGCGATGGTGTGATATTATAGTATTTGCAGACTTTCTGAAAAACAGTGTCCATCGTAATCTCTTGGGCTTTAACGGTGATAATGTCTGAAAGTATGTCTTGAATTATAGGTATATCAATATTTTCAGGATTCATATTGTTGTATGAAGAATATGCTAAAATCCTTATCAAAGAACCTTCTAAAGCTCTTATGTTTGAGGAAACATTATCAGAGATAAATTCTATAACCTCATCAGTAAGAAGTATATTTTCAGTAGCAGCTTTTTTCTTTAAAATAGCAACTCTTGTCTCAAAATCAGGATTTTTTAAATCTGCCAGTAGTCCCCATTCAAATCTGGTTATTAGTCTTTTTTCAAGGTCACCAATTTCTTTGGGAGGTCTATCAGAGGTTATTACAATCTGTTTTTTATTTTCATAAAGTGCATTAAATGTATGGAAAAATTCTTCCTGAGAACCTTCTTTTTTGGATAAAAAATGTATATCATCAACTAATAATAGATCTATATTACGAAATTTATTACGAAATTGTTGAGTAGTGTTTGTTCGGATTGATTCAATCATCATATTCGTAAATTGCTCTGTAGTAATATAAAAAATATTATATTTATTGGTAGAACCATGAACATAATGCCCTATAGCCTGCATTAGATGAGTTTTTCCCATTCCAGATTCACCATACAAAAACAAAGGGTTGTAGGTAGTTCCGGGTGATTCTGCGACAGCTAATGCCGCTGAATGAGCAAAATTGTTGCTTTTTCCAACTACAAAATCGGCAAAAGTATATTTTTGATTTAATCTTATATCCGGATTCTGTTCCATAAAGGCTTTTTTAGGATTATCTTCATTTTGATAAGGTAGATTGTGAATAAATCGTATCTCATATTTTTTTTTGTAAATAGAATCTGTAACTTCAGAAACGAGTTCTGAATAATTTTTATTTAAATATTCACTAGTAAATTTATTGGGAACCTTTATTGTTAGTGAATCATTATTGACCTCAACTAACAATGTATTGGTAAACCAAGTCTTGAAACTTGATTCGGCTATTTTAAACTCAAGTTGATCTAATATATTCTGCCATAAATCTTGATCCAGCATAAAAACCTCTTATATATCTATAACTACTTGTTATAAATTGAATTACATTTTATTTATCTTATTGGAAACTATTCAATAAATAATTTTTGAAGATAAAGGAACTAAAAAAAAAAAACAATCAATTTTGTCAATAAAAAGAATTGTGGATAAAAATATAAATTATTATTTTTGCAAACGCTATCTGTATAATAGATAATATATATATAAAATATTATTCATTTTTTTAAAAGTGCATATAATGTGTATAATATATTAATATTTATACAGATAATTATTTATTTATGATAAATCAGATTTATTATTCAACCTTCATGACCATGATATCCTTAGCTACCTTCTGAGGTAAGATATATCTTGAAGCACCGACGGCTATGACGAGATTTCTATCATTGGTTTTGAAAACATTTATTTCACTGCCATTATACAAGCCTAATTCAAAGTATTTTTGATTTGGATTGTCTACAATTTTGTATTTGCAGTTTATTACGGCTTTTGACAATGGGATGAGATTTTCATTAATCATTTATTCCTCCATGTTTTTTTCGGTTGGGAAAGCGATACTATTAGGCTTTATTTCAGAAGATATATCGATTTTTATTTTATCAAACATCACAAGTAAACCTGCAAAAGCAATTCCTGCGATACAGAACCAGATTATTGATAAAGCAGTAAAAACTGCAATATTGTAATAAATTGTAGCCACTATCCAGGCTAGTATAGTCAGATAAACCAATTGGACAGTGGCTAATTTTCTACCAGCCTCTTTATAAGCGACTGCAATAGCTGCTACGCAGGGAGCGTAAATCAAAATAAAGAGAAGATAGGCAATCACTTGATGGATGTTTTTAAACTGCCTTTTCTGGTTTATCAGCATATCGTTTTCATATTCTTCTGCCAGATCATCAATCGATTTAAAAGGATAGATTATGCTTTGAAGAGCAACACCCATATCTTCAAGAAATGTATCTTTAGCTTCAACATATACTTCTGAAATAGACCAGTCGCCATCAAAAGTATCAATTTCTGTAATATACAAAGCTTCAAACGACCCTACTATTGCTTCTTTAGCAAATAGCCCTACAACTAATGAAACCGTTGCTTGCCAATTGTCTTTTTCTATACCCATTGGGATAAAAACAGGTGTAATTGCTTTGCCTACATAAGTCAATATTGTATCATTTTCACCTGTATAGGGGTTTGTTCTGATAGGAACTGCATTGATCATAGTGAGCAGAATAATAACAATCAAAATAGTTTTCCCTGCTCTTGAAATAAAACCTTTTAATCTTTGCCAAGTATGCAGAAAAACTCCATTAAAAGTAGGTAAATGATATGCTGGTAATTCCATAACAAATTCGCTAGGTTCTCCTTTAAAAGCGAGTCGTTTAATTATTTGACCAGTGATAATAGCTAAAAAAAATCCTGTCAGATAAAGTAAAAATATCACGAGTCCTGCTTTTTCTGGGAAAAAAAGCATAGCAAACATAACATAAACAGGAATTTTAGCTCCGCAAGAAATAAAAGGGACTAACATGATGGTCATCAATCTATCTCTTTTATTTTCAAGGGTTCTGGTTGCCATGATAGCCGGGACAGTACATCCAAAACCTACAACCATTGGTATGATAGACTTTCCTGATAGTCCAAGCCAATGCATGAATTTGTCCATAATAAAAGCAACTCTTGCCATATAACCCGATTCTTCTAAAAAAGACAAGACGAGAAAGATAAAGAAAATCGGTGGTATAAAAGTCATCACAGTTGTAATACCGCCACCTATACCATCAGCAAGAAAAATGATAAGCCATTCTGGTAGATTTATGTTAGTTAATAAGACACTAAATCCATCAATGAATAACCCACCGAAGAAAATATCTATAAAGTCTATAAAAGGACCGCTTAAAGTGATAGAAAACATAAATTTTAGATATATAACTATCATAAAAAAAGGAATGCCTACAAAGGGGTGGAGTAAAACTTTGTCTATTTTGTCTGAAATTGTTATTTTGTCTGTTTGTTGTTTTTTCAATATTTCTCGGCAAATCCCTTTTATGTAGGAATATCGTCCATCAGCAATGAGAATGCCGACTTGCATTTTTGTATGTCTATGAAGTCTATTTATCGCTTGTTCTGCTTTTTCGAGTAAAATGTCTCTGGTTTGACGATTAGGAATCAGTTCAGTAAAATCATTTACCAGTTTTATCACAAAAGGGTCATTTTCCAACATTTTTAGAGCAAACCAGAAAGGGTCGAGTGAAAGCTTTATCGCTATGCCATTTATATCCGGTATCAAGGCATCTATTTCTTTTACAATGAACTCATCATATGGTATTTTTACATCAGAAACATAACAAGATTTATTTTTTGTATCAATCAAACAATCAGGTAGCTCTACATTCTCTATATGATGCTTAATCTCCTCAATCCCTGCTTTTTTCAAAGCTGAAATTGGTACTACAGGGCACCCGAGAAAACCTTCAAATAATTTTAAGTCTATTTTTGTCCCCATTTTTTCAGCTAAATCCATCATATTAAGACAAACTATCATCGGTTTTCGAAGCTGTAGAAGTTGGGTAGTTAAATAAAGATTTCTCTCTAAATTTGTGACATCTACAATATTAATAATCAAATCTGGTGTTTCATTGATGATGAAACTGCGAGCAATCTCTTCGTCTATAGAATAAGAAGTCAGAGAGTAAATACCGGGTAAGTCAACAATTTCAACTTGCTGATTGGAAATCGATTTTACTGTATTTAGAAACCCAGTTTTTTTTTCTACTGTCACACCGGGCCAATTTCCTATCCTTTGATTTGTGCCAGTCAGTGCGTTAAACAAAGTTGTTTTGCCTGAGTTTGGATTTCCTGTTAGTGCAATAATTTTATTTTTTTTTGCTACATTCATTACATTTTCCTTTAACAGAAAGGTTAAAATCATCTATTTTAAAATCATGTTTATCTGTTATTTTTTTTATATTTCTATAAATTTTTTTTGTATCTTCTTCTTCAATGACAAAACCGCAAGTTTTGCAGAGTATATGGATGTGTTGAGGATGACCAAAAGTGTGCTCAAAAGTCTCTTTACCGTTGATATTTCCAGCTATTTTAACTAAACCGCAATCGACGAGCATAGGAATGGTTCTGTAAATAGTGGTCATTGAGACATCGAAATCGTTATTATTGGTAGAAGATGTCTTTAAGAAATCGTATAATGATTCTGCCGTAAAATGCTCGTGTAAATCAAATACTGCTTCTAAAATCGCCATTCTTTGTGAAGTTAACTTCAATTGTTTTGAGGATAAATAATGTTCATATATATCTTTATGATTTTTCATACTCACTCCTAATTGATAATGAATGTCATTTTCTTCAACAAGGTTATTTTGTCAAGCGTTTGTGAAAATATTTTTTTTGTAGTGATTTATTATGGACCCATAAAGTAATAATATTTTGAATATATATACCAGGAAACTGAGTTAAATTAAATAAAATAATTAACCAAAGGAGGCAATAATAATGGTTGATAACAAATATACATCGATAGTGAATGTTGATTTTCAATATGCCCATCGATTTATGAATTGGAAAAGAGAGGCAAAACACCTTCATGGACACTCTGGATTGCTTACGATTGAATTAGAAGATACAGTAGATCCTGTGACAGGTTATGCACACGCATGTAAAGATGGTCTTAAAAAAGCTTGGGAGGTTCTAGATCATTTTCATCACGCATTGCTACTTCAAGAAGGCGACCCGCTACTCGATGTGGTTCTTTCTACATATGAAAAGCACGGAATAATCAACGATCCTGAGCATTGTATACCATTAAAGAAAATAGAACATGCTCTTGCATGGTCATATCCAGAGTATAGAATTGTTGTTACAAAAAAGGTTTCTACTTGCGAAAATCTCTACGAACTTTTCTATGAATTACTTAAAGATAAGATGCCTATCAAAAAAATCACAATGCGTTCTTCTCTTATGAATGCTGCATCCAAAGAATTTAAGTAAAAGAAACATTCTAGATTTCCATCTGGTTAAATGTATCATCGTGGGCAAACACCATATTATCCCACCCTGAAAGGTGTATATTGAATTTAAAATTTCTCTTGACAAAAAAACTACAATAAAATTTATTGTATTTGCCAGGCTCGGTGCAATTTCAGATTATGAACCAGGTCAGATTCGGAAGAAAGCAGCCTTAAGTAGCCCCTGAGATGTGTCATCGATGTCCTGGTTTTATTTAGAGAATAATTTTGGAAGAATATTTTGTTATAATTTGCTAATAAATAGTTATAAATATATCAAATATTTTTGGAGGAAAAGATGAAAAAAATCATCACTATCTTAGTATTAATAAGTATTTTTAGTTTTTTGAACACACAGACGGTGTTTGATGGACCGAATCCAAATTTCAATCCGAATTTCAATCCAAATTTTAATTTGGGTGGATTTATAAGTCCTGACAAGGTTCAGATGAATCATTCAATGGCTTTCACAAGTGGTGTATCCTCACGAGGTGATGGTTTTTATCAATCTTCATATACAAACCATCTACAACTTCAATTGCAACCCAATTTAAAGCTAAATGTCGATTTAAGTGTTGTAAACCTTGGAACTATGACCCACAACAACGACTTAAATTTTAACGCAAATAATGATAATCAAAGTATGGTAGTGCCAGCATTTTCTTTGGAATTTCGACCTAGAGAAAACACTACATTTTATTTTGAATATCGGCAACATAGAGGATTTCAATCACCATATCAGAGCCGAGATGGTGGATGGTGGGGGAGATAAAGAACTGACAAAACTATATTAGATAGCCACTTTATTCCTGATGCCTATCGTCATATTATTCAAACAACTCATTTTTATCCTTACAGGATTTGTGATTATATATGTTGATATAAAACGAAATATTATCCCAGATATTATAACAATCCCTTTGATAATATTGGGATTATTTTTTTCTCTTTTAACTTCAGAACCGAGCTGGCAATCATCAGGAATAGGTGCATTGTTTGGTTATTTATTTTTTTTTCTGATAGCTTGGTTTTATCAAAAAAAAACAAAAGAAATCGGGCTGGGTGGTGGCGATGTGAAATATTTAGCAGCAATAGGTGCATTTCTTGGATTTTGGGGTGTAATATTTGTAATTTTTATCTCTTCTGGTTTAGCTTTGTTGACTTTTCTGGTGCGATTTTTAATTTCAAAAAATAAACAGCGAATTTTGCCATTTGGACCATTTTTAGCAGTATCTGGCTTTTTGTATATGTTTTGGGGACACAACTTTTATTTATTAATAAGCAAAAATTTTTAATTTAATAAAAAATATTCAGAGAATATATAATGAAAATAGGATTTTTAGGACCAGCAGAACCTTTTAGAGGTGGCATAGCTCAGTTTCTGCATAATATGGCAGATGAATTGTCAGAAAAAGAAGAAATAATAGTATTTACATTTATAAAGCAATATCCTAAACTTTTTTTCCCCGGAAAAGAACAGACAGAAAAAACAGAAAAAAATCATAATTATCCCATTTTACGAATAGTGACACCCTACAATCTGCTGACATGGAAAAAAGCTGCCAAAAGTATAGCTCAACATGGTATAAACCATCTCATAATCAAATATTGGATACCTTTTTTTTGTCCTTGTTATACCTTTATAATAAAATATTTAAAAAAACATACAAATATAAAAATTCACATTCTTTGCCACAATCTTGAATATCACGAAAAATGGTTTTTCTCAGAAGTTCTTTTGAAAAAAATGGTCTTAAAATCAGATAGTATAATTGTTTTGTCGGACAATGTTTTAGGTAGTTGGAAAAAATTAAATATCAACAATATAAAAATCATCAAACTTTTTCATCCTTTATACAAAATAGATTCAGAAAAACCTAGTAAAAATAGTTCTTTAAAAATTATTTTACCCACTGAAACTGTAAAATTGAAGCAAGAAACAGAAATATCTGCAATCGAAAAAAGACGATGTGTTTTATTTATTGGGTTTATAAAATATTATAAAGGATTGGATATATTTTTAAAATCGATACCCTTAGTTTCAGAGCGTTTATCAGATATTCAATTTATCATCGCTGGAGAAGTTTATGGCAGTTTCCAAAAATACGATGAAATAATTAAAACTTTTGGTTCAAAATACAACATCATCTTCAATAAAAAATATGTTACTATTGAGGAGATACCTCATTATTTTTCTATAGCTGATGTTGTCATCGTGCCTTATAGGTCTGCAACTCAAAGCGGGATAATTCAACTTGCATATTCATTTAAAAAGCCAGTTATAGCTTCTGATATACTAGGTTTGCGAGAAATGGTTTTGGAAAATAGGACAGGACTACTCTTTGAAAAAGAAAATTATCAAGATTTAGCAGAAAAGATAATAAGATTTTTTCAACTCTTTGAAAACAAAGACTTTACAGATGAGATAAATGAATATAATAAACAATTTACATGGGAAAAATTTACTAATGATTTATTGTTTTCTTTAAATAGTTTTTGAGGTATATTTTATGATAAATAAAATTTTTATTATTAATATCGGAAATGAGTTATTAACAGGTAGAATAACGAATACAAACTTAACTACTCTGGGACAAAAGCTCTTATCATTGGGATTCGAAATAACAGAGGCTTATGTGATTCCTGATGTTAAAGATGCAATCTTTGAAACTCTAAATAAAGTCTGGCTGGACTCTGCTCTGATCATCGTTACTGGAGGTCTCGGACCTACTAAAGATGATATCACCCGAACTACATTAGGAGAATTTTTCAAAAAAGAAATGATTTTTTATGAGGATATAAATGAAGATATTAGAGAGAGCTTTCGAAAAAGAAATTCTGAAATGCCAGAAATAAACAGGGTTCAAGCATATATTCCCCAAGACTTTATGCCACTAAAAAACAAACATGGTACAGCTCCAGGGATGTATTATAAATGCGATAATCGTCACCTTATTAGTCTCCCCGGTGTCCCTTTTGAAATGGAACATCTGTTTGAGGAGTATGTGGTAGATATTTTGGAAGCCAATAAACCAGAAATGGAGTTTTGGGTTTATGATATAAATACTTATGGTATTGGCGAATCCGCAGCAGCAGAGATTATTGAAAATATTTCTCTTGCAGAAAATGTAAAGCTTGCCTGGTTACCACATTTAGGGCGAGTTGATCTTCGTCTAATGGGATGTAATAAAGAAGGAATAATGAAGGCATTAGGTTATATAGAAGAAAAATTGAGTAACTATATATGGGGAAAAAATGAAAAAAATCCTATTGATAAATTGCATCAAGAATTAATAAATCGACAAATGACTATAGCAACTGTCGAATCTTGTACTGGAGGTATGCTTAGCTCTCTTTTAACGACAAAATCAGGTTCATCAAAATATATGATGGGATCAGTTGTGTGCTATTCTAATGATGTTAAAATTAATACACTTGGAGTATTGTCAGAAACAATAAATAAATATGGAGCTGTCAGTCTTGAAGTTGCTCATGAAATGCTCGAAGGATGTAAGAAAATGTTCAATACAGATATTTGTTGTGCTATTACAGGAATCGCTGGTCCAGAGGGTGGTTCTAAAGAAAAACCTGTCGGAACTGTCTATATAGGCGTGTCAATATTAAATAAAAAAAGAGTTGAAAAATGCTATTTTATAGGTAATAGAGAGCAAATAAGGCAAAAAGCAGTAGATAAAGCTGTTTTTATGGTATTAGAAGAGATATAAGATAGTATTTTTTCTCCAAAAAAGTATATTTTTATTCTACCAAGCCATAATTCCTACGGAGTCCTCTCCGAAAAGTATATAAATAAAATTTTACCTTACATAAGCCTCTTAGGTATTTGAGTCTCCGTAGCAGAAATCTCCGATTTCCTCCCCGTAGCAGAAATCTCCGATTTCCACCCCGTATCAGAAATCTCCGATTTCCCACCCCGTAGCAGAAATCTCCGATTTCCACCCCGTAGCAGAAATCTCCGATTTCCCACTCCAAAATTTTACCTTACATAAGCCTCCTTAGGTATGTGAAGCTAGGTAGAAAATGATGTAAAATCACAAAACCGCATCCCG
>Ga0099364_10002123_pt1 | contig 31973 bp, 29 predicted proteins | sample TergutTh196P3_FD_73070 | JGI IMG/M metagenome (GOLD analysis project Ga0099364, IMG submission 73070) | Microcerotermes parvus P3 segment gut microbial communities from Pointe-Noire, Republic of the Congo - Th196 P3 | ecosystem: Host-associated > Arthropoda: Insects > Digestive system > Gut ... | reverse complement strand
GAAAAAATACCTCTTGAGTCCATTATGAAATACTTTGCACAAATCAAGGAAAAATATCAGATGACTAAACCTTCAGATATGAAAGCTTATGCAAGAGATATGTTTAATCTTGTATGCGAATGATATAGTGAGTCTAAATAAGGTATTATAGCCGATGTCTCTTTTCATTAATAAATTTTTTTGGATTGTTTGGAAATGAGAGCTTGCCTGCCATAAACGTCACGATCGCCTAACAGCGGAGACGATTATAATATTGCCGTGTAAGTAAAATGGGAACCTACGGAGAAAGGCATAATTCTTTCCCCGCAGATATTGAGTTGTTTACTTGCTCAGAGTAGCCTACACTACGGGGTAATGTGAACGTAAGTGTTTCGGGGTTTCCGTATTCCAGATAAAAGTATCCTCCTGTAGCGTCCGCATAATAGTACCAGGTTGTTCTCTTTATTGTCATCTGGATAGACAATTCATCCTGATTTTGCGCTTCCTCCGGCAATGTTAGAAACTCAAAGTATATGCCGTTGTCCAGTGGGTAGTTCACATAATCTGAACCCAAATCAGTGCCGTCCGCGAGCCTGATATGGTCGCCAAGCAAGAGTTCTTGGAAAACCACACTGGAACTCCCCGTTTACTCCAATGTTTGCATGAAACGTGCGTATTCGTCGGGCGTAAGCATTTTATCCAATTCTAACATAAGTGTGGTTGATTCTGTTACCGTTGGCTCAAGTTCAGCAAATTTCTCATGTCCGTTGGCAAATCCAAAATCTGCAGTCTCCGTCAGTGCGTCAAAACTATACCCGAGCATTAGCTGTTCACCGTCATAATACGACTGGCTAAGAGCGAAGTGTATTTGACACCGTAATACCTCTTCTCTGAAATGTATCATCACCCATATGATTGTTTTCAAAGGCAAAAGGTTACAACGGGGAGTATTTTTTCTGAAATTCTTACAAAAGAATACCGGCATTGCAAAACAGCGCACCACAGATGCGCTGTTTTCTTTGCTAGCCCGAATTCGGTTTATTCTTTCATTAGGAAACATATAACTCATAAAAATCATCACCTGCTCTAACACCGTCAATCAACAATAGCAAAGCATCAATTCCGTTCACATCTACCCATGTTTTGACTACATGCGTACACATCAAGTAGTTCTCTTGACTAAGAAAAGAGTTCACATCTATAAAATCCGCTCTGGTTAATGGTGTTACATCGAAAGGCTCAAATCCGATTTCGATTTTCCGATTCATAGCTTCATCGCTTAAAAACTCTCTGTGGTCATTTATCCCTGCCAAGCCCTCGCTAAACCATATTGGTATGCCATAATCATTACCGAATTGGAATAATTTCCCTTCCGTAACGCGGTAATGCAACTCGGCATGAGTTATCTCATGTGCGATGACATCTACGTTTAGATGAGTGTGAGAAATCGCAATATAGCTGTGAAATCTGAAAAGCGTAAATGTGTACGTTATTCCGCTGCCCGTTTTCCTGTATGTATCAGTCTTATCAGAAATTATAAAAACCGGGTCACATAGAAGTTCCCCAAAAAAAGCCGTGACTCTACTCTTAGCTTCATTTATTAGCTCGGGAACATTGTCTTTGTCAATGATTTCATTGTTATTATTTGCCGTAACATAGGAATAGTCGTTGTTAATATAGATGTTGTGTTCCACTTCCGAGAAGTTGCGAAATTGCACAGTCATACAATAGCCGACAGGCGTGAATTGGAAAAAGACTATCCCTAATGTAACTACTAACAACAAGAGGGAAAGAAGAATTATATATCGTTTTTTCACGTTCCTTTTCATCTTTTTCAGTCCCAGTACATTATACTAATAATATGCTTCTCTCATTAGAAAATACGAACAAAATACGGCAATTGAGATAAAAAACATAGCCGAGAATTTGAAACTATAGACAAATAAGCATAAAACGGTAGATATCAACAACTTTACTGCAATCTTTTTCACGCATAGAAACGCCTTTACGCTTCTGAATCTTTCCGTATTGAAAGTATGAATCATAATCGCAGGATGAAAAATGAATACCGGTGTCTTTTGGAATACGATGCAAAGCAACTGCAAAGCGCAAACAATAAAGCAGATGGCGATTATGTTATCCTCCGGGGTAACGGTGCTGTTTTGTATGCTATAGTGCTGACGACACTTTATTAAGGTGGCTCTGCATTTCCATGATGTGAATCAACGCATCGGTATTTTTACTTGTTCCATATATAGAGCCTATAAAAGTCAGATGCTCCATAACCGTGAGTTCTTCAAAGAATATTGGAGAATCCGGAATGTATGATATAGGGAAAGCAGTATCGGGAAAAGAGTAAATACTTTTGTCTCGATATAGTATCTTCCCGGAATCAGGTTTCAAGTACCTGATAATATGCCGTATCGACGTTGTTTTTCCCGCGCCGTTTGCTCCTATTAACCCAACAATTTATCAATGGTTCCCGTCTTGTCCGGAAACTTACGCTTCGTAACATCCATGAGTTCGTCAACTACAAATGACGGTAAAACAAGAGTATGGTCAGATGTGACTTTTTTCATCATTGCGTTTATTGTCTGACCCGGAAACAGCAATGCCGATACAAGCACATTCGTATCAATCATTACGCGCATTGTGTTCCTCCCAGACTTCACGCCGTACTTCTTTTACCATTTTAACAACGTCTTTATCGTCTTTTAGCCCCAAGCGTTCAGCTTCACCCTCGAAATCGCGCTGTGCGTTTTTTAGTGCTATCATGGCAGCGTTTTCCACGACGACACGCCCGTTTTCTTCCATGAAAATGACCTTGTCGCCGTCTTTTACGCCTAACAATTTGCGTATGGCGACAGGGATTGTGATTTGTCCTCGCATGGTAATTTTCGCAAGTTCCATAACAAAGAGCCTCCCTTTCTGAATTGCATTGGAATCAATGCAATTCACATTATACATTATTCAGCATAAAACATCAAGCACTTCGGGTCAAGTTGACCCGAAGTGATGAAGACCGCCCGGAGCATATATCACGCCGCCGTTGTATGCATGCCAAGCAAGGGGACGGTTCTTCTGCTTGGTATTTCGTTTGAAATCTACGTTTCAAAACCAAGCAGAAGAACCGTCCCCTTGCTCCCGCCCGCCTCGTTTGGAGTTTTTTTCGCCATTTAGATTTGAGGTCACAAATTGTGACTTCAAAACCTCGTAATCATCTTTCTGCGTATCGTCTGCTAAAAATACCTTATCATCTCACGAGTAGCTACCAAAACGAGTAAATGCGCAGGGTAAAAAATATAAAACGAATATTTCGCTTTCTTTCCGCGCTCCCCATTATAAAAATACAGTAGAAGCAGAGAAAGGAGTGCGCCGAACCATTGCCCGACCCCACTTACTATTGCATAGAAAATATTAACCGACAAAGGGCGGGGCGCATCAAGCATATTAAGTGCATTTTGCAAACCGCCGCCATATCCTAAATATAAGATTGACAACACAACCGCCATAATGAGTATTTGCATTTTTCTTGTCGGCGACACATACGCCGCAAAAATTAACATCACCCCGAAAAATGAATATTCTAATTTTAATAATCCGGCGGCGGCAATAACAAGTGCCACAAACACAAAAGATACAGGCTTACGTTTTAGCTTTTCATAAAGAAAGATTGCCAAAGCCCCAAACCCCAAAGTAAACAAAACATTCAGAGAACCAGTATCAAAATAAGCTAAATGAGTGCCGAATTGAGAATGATGATTTTCTCTGCCTAAACCATTAGAGGCATGCAAAGCCAAAGTGTATGGAATTTGCGACAGTAAGGCAAATACAAGCAAGCGAATTATGTACTTTTTGAGGTTGTTTGTTTTTCTACATCCCTCCGCAATAAAAAACGCCATAATGGGAAATGTCAATCGACCCGCAATTTCCATTATTTGCATCATACTGTATGAGGTTTCTAAGGAGTTAGGAAAAAATATGCCTGTAAATACCTGACCGAATACCTTTGCAATATGGTCTGACAGCATAGCGAGTATGGCAATCAATTTTAGAACAAATGAAGTCATTTCTCACTCACCAAATGAAAATAATCTGCTTTTTAATGATTCTAGGCTTCTTTCAAGGAACTGTCAACAAACTCGCAACTCGCACCGCAGTAGGGTGAATTGCCGATAACGAACTGCGGCTTGGCGAAGCGGCGGATGGGGTGCTCCGCAACCTGAGATGCCGCAAAGTATCATAGGGAGCAGAAGACTTCAAGCTTCCCCTCCTACTGCCATTTCGCCAAACCGCTTGTTATGTGCAGTAGGGGCGGATGCGATAGGCAAAACCTCATAAAAACACAGAAAAATCACGTCATTGCAATTCTTTCTCAACGCATATGTCGTGCAAAGCGGCTATTTAAGGTGTTCGTGTAAAATGCTCTTTATAACCTGCTGAGCCTTATCAGTGCCTGACAACTTTATTAAGCGGTTATAGTCTTCTATCTCATCCCCTGTAAAGACGATTGATATAACCCTCTGCTGCTTCCCTGAGATGTGTTCGTAATCCTCCGGATACGCCCAAAAGCAATTGACGCAAAAGTCGCCATCTTTTCTTTCCCAGTTTTCGCAATGCTCACAGCTCCAAGATTTTGCCCTGTTTGCGGATGGGGATATAAGCATATAGAGTTCTAGATTCTGCTCATCTTGCTCTCCGGATATTTCGTATGGTATACGATGGTCAATCTGTAGCAAACTCTCGTCCATCGGCTCAAAGTAAATGAAACACTTAGAACCGTACTTGTCAATTAATGCCGTTTTCAACGCTTTTGACAATACGGTTCTGCCAGTTGATTTAGCAATGGGATTATTCATACTATCAGGATTTCCGAATCTGTACGCAGCAATACTGCGCCCATCAACTCCGGTAATTCGATAGGTTTCTATCGGTATACCATGTTCACGAACATCCCGAATCGCTCTTGGCGGATGATTATAGCCATATATATCCTTAAGTTCCTGTGAGGTAATGAAACCATACTGAAGGATGTGCGAAATCACTATTCGTGGACGTTTTGCTTCAACGGAGTTAAGCAAATCCAAAAACTCCTTCGGGTAATCGACATTCATGCAAAACACTCCATCATAGTCATTTGCTCGGGTACGGTTTTTATTATCCCGGCAATATTTCTGCTCACATAAAGAGCTTCATAGGTTATGTTTCTTTTTCCTAACAAGGTCGCTTGCGTAGATTTGCCTGCATTAAGAAGGAACTTTGTACATTTTAGGCTTTCCGGTAAATCGCTGCCATATTCCCTGCCGCCGCATTCCCCATCATAACTAATGATATAGTCAATATTCTTTTTGTTGAGAACTGTTATGGATTCGGAAAACTCTTCATATCCTAAACCGGAATAATAACGATTATCCTTTGCGCTGGAGACACCTTGATAAGGCGGGTCCATGTATACCAAATCGCCTGGTTCAGCCATTTCAAAAATCTCGCGATAATCAAGCGCAGTGAAAAATGCTTTGCCTTTCAGTAGCGCAGATATAGCATAAACGTTCTCAGCAATGTTTTTCGGGTTTGTGCCATGGCGTCGCTTGTCAGGGGATTGGTTGAAGTTGCCGTTTCGCCCATACCGAACAGACCCTTTTACACACCTTGCAAGAAGGTATAGCATATTGGCGGCTGTTTGCTCTCCGTTATTAAAACAATCACGCACATGATAAAAATGGTCGAGATGCCCTCCGCTATAACGAAATTGCTCCGTCCATATTTCGCTGTAGCTCTCTATCAATGCTGCGGGGAACTCTACTGCCATCCTTAGAATAGAGATTATTGGCTCATTGATGTCATTGATGTAATATTTCGCTGCACGGTTCTCCTTTGCAGTCGCAATCGTGATCGCAGCCATCCCAGAAAAAGGCTCGAAAAGTCTATTGAACTTGCATGGCATATATCGGAGTATCTGCGGCGCAAGAAGCCTCTTTGAGCCTTGATATTGAACTATGTGAGGTATTCGGCTATTCATATTGATTCCATCCGTTTTATTTATTATTGTTAACCTATTGTGTAAAACCAGTTTTTGCTTTTATGCGTTCTGCTTATCGTAGCAAATGGTATTGTCATGCTGTGCTACGATACCATATATTGTGCAGGGTAACATACGACGATAAGAAAAGCAACGATAAAATCCACTGTCTCTCGTAAAAACGCAACCAGTCTAGCCCCTATTTCACATAACTGACGGGTATACGAAATGCCGTTCCGGTGTCGCAAGCGACACCTACACGACACTTCGTATACCCGCCGCGCCGTTATCTGCCATTCACCCTACTGCGGTGCGCTTCATTGACAATTCTTTGAAAGTTGCTTAGATTCACCTAATAGCACGTTATTTATATGCTGCAATTATTCCTACCTTTGCCAAAAATAATTCACCCCTGCTTTTGCAGGGCTTTTTTGGGGTTGACAAACCCGACATTTCTGACTATACTGTATATTATACTAATAATACAGTATGGGGTGGTGACTTGAACGTAGTAATCTCAAACAGTTCCCTTTCGCCAATATACGAGCAGATTAAGGAACAAGTAAAAGCACAAATACTGTCGGGAGAATTAAAGGAAGATGAAATGCTCCCTTCTCTCAGGCAGTTGGCGCGTGACTTAAAAATTAGCGTCTTGACTACAACAAGAGCATACAACGAGCTTGAGCAGGGCGGATTCATTACAAGCCGGCAGGGCAAGGGCTTTTTCGTTATGCCAAGCGGGTCTAATCTTATCCGTGAGCAGCTTATCAGGGACGTAGAAAGCAATTTGAACAACGCGATACAGGCAGCTGGGCGGTTGTCCATGACTGATGATGAAATAGTAAAGCCTGCTGCGGCTTCTTCTGGAGGTAGAAAATGATTGACAACTATTTGGAAATAAAGGGCGTCAGCAAAGCTTTCCCGGGTTTTAAGCTGAATAATATCAGCAGGCGTTTGTAATGGTGCCGCCGGCCGGAATCGAACCGGCACGATATTGCTATCGAGGGATTTTAAGTCCCTTGTGTCTACCTATTCCACCACGGCGGCAAAATTTTGGATGCAATGATTATAATTAAAAATACGCACCGTTGTCAAGAAGTTGCGAAAACACTCGACAACAATTATAACAGTTGAGGTTACTGTTGCTCCCCGCTTTCAATCGGTAAATTATGTTTCTATTCCGAGGCTTTTCATAAGCTTGTCAAGGGAGGGCATATCGGGCAGCAGGAGAACACTTGTTTTTGTCGTTTTACCGGCAATTTCGAGTTCGTTTTGTATAAGCAGGAGAGAATCGCTCATCTGAGCAAAATAGATGGACGGTACGCTCATAATTGAGCCAAGCATGTCAAGTGTAGCTTCCGGAGGAGATATGTCGATTGCTAGGCCTGACATGTCTGCTATTGCGCCTACAAATGACGCAGACATGATATTAGAGATTTCATTAATTGCCGAAAAACCTATTTCATCGATCTCTTCATAGCTTTTTATTTCGGTATACATCAGCATGTTCACTAAATCACAGGCAACCTCGACCGGTAGAAGGAATATCATCATTCCTTGTAAATCGCCTGAAAGAAGCAATAGCGTCCCTACCATAATAGATTCAACTCCTCCAAGTGCCTCATATGCCTCGTTGAAGTCTTTAATGCCGATAAATGGGATAGCAATGTTGACAGGATGGTCAAGCATTCGCGATAGTGATGATGCAGCGTTACCTGAGCCAATATTGGCAATTTCTTTTAAAACGTCAATATGCATTTCGTTGATGTCGTTAAAAGATTTAAACCCCATAAAATTAACCCTCCATATACATTCGACGCAGAATAAGCTCTACGAGCCTATCCGGCAAAAATCTACGCAAAAACGCTAAAAGTTTGTAGTCAAAACCAACAATCTTACGTGCAGGCGGTTTCTTTTTTGCACTGAGCTTAAATACAACACGAGCGGCAGATATGGGATGACGGCCATTGAATTCGTCTTTTTCCATTCTTCGCACAGCCCTGACACAAGCATTGAAGTACGGCGATGATTCGTCAATCTCATATGCGCGGGCACCCGTAAAGCCGGTGTTCGTATCTCCGGGCATTACCATGCTGACTTTTATGCCATAGCCACGCAGTTCCATGCGCAATGTCGCCGAGTATAGTTCCAGCGCAGCTTTTGTTGCGCAATAATGCGATTGAAAGGGGATAGGAAACAAACTTGCCAAAGAGCCGACAATCACACATAGACCGGTGCCGCGTTTACGAAGATACGGCAGGAAATGGCTGTTCACCCGCAGTACACCATAGAAGTTCGTATCCAGCAGCCTGGAGACTGCTTCGGGAGGAAAGTCTTCGGCGGCGCACGCAATTCCAATGCCGGCGCAGTGTACTATGATGCCTACATCTGCCTGAGAAAGCACAGAACTAATTGCCGTATCGATTGAGTGTGGGTCACAGACATCCAGCTTCACAGGGCGTATCTCGCCTTCTCCAGGGAAGTCGTAAGCAGCGGTGGGAGGGTTTCGCGAGGCGGCAAAGACCGTATATCCGTTTGCGGCAAACAGTTCCGCTGCCGCCAGACCTATGCCCGACGATCCTCCGGTCAAGAACACATTTTTACCGTACAAGTATTTCATAAATCACATATGCATTCAACTTAATCGTTTCAACGCAGCTCCAATGTCTTCAAACTAAAGGGAATCATCATACTTTTGAAAAAACGTCTTTGAATATAGCCACAGCTTCGTCGAGTTGTTCTTTAGTATGAGTAGCAGTGCAGCTTGTTCTGAGCAGGCACTCGCCCTCTTTAACTGCCGGCGCAATTACCGGATTGCAATAGACTCCTGCCATTAGCAGCATATGATGTATTTTGAATGTTCTGTCTGTATCGTATGTCATGACAGGGACAATTGCCGTTTCGGAGTCTCCAATCGTAATACCTGCTTCGCGAAATTTCATACGCAGGTAATCGCCATTTTCAATAAGTTTCATAGGACGCTCCGGTTCGCTTCTAATTATTCGGAGCGCCTCCAATGCTGCACCGCAGCACGCAGGTGGAATTGAAGCGCTGAAAATGAAAGGGCGCGAGTTATGCCTGATGTAGTGCGTTACGTACTCTTTAGCTGCGATGTAACCGCCAAGGCTGGCAAGTGACTTTGAGAATGTCCCCATTATAATGTCGACCTCGTCTTCAAGTCCGAAATAATTCGCCGTTCCGCGTCCGCAGTCGCCTATCATACCCAGCCCGTGCGCATCATCGACCATAATCCTTGCACCGTAGCGTTTTGCAAGCTCTACTATTTCAGGAAGTCTCGCTATATCGCCTTCCATTGAAAACACACCATCGGTGACAATAAGTTTCCCCAAGTCTTTTGAGGTTCGCTCGAGCTTGTCGCGAAGCTCGTCAATATCGTTGTGGGCATACTTGACAGTTTTTGCGAAGCTAAGGCGGCAACCGTCGACGATGCTCGCGTGGTTGCCCCTGTCGGAAAATATAACGTCGCGAGGCCCTGTGATGGCGGAAATAATGCCAAGGTTTGTTTGAAAGCCTGTGCTAAATGTCAGTGCGGATTCTTTGTTAAGAAAACCTGCGAGTTCCTCTTCTATTTGATTGTGCAAAACCAACGTACCATTTAGAAATCTGGAGCCGGAGCACCCGGAGCCGTACGTCGTGACTGCTTCTACCGCCGCGCTGATTACTCGAGGATCGCATGTCAAACCCATGTAGTTGTTTGACCCCAGCATTATTGTACGCCTGCCTTCGATTGTGACCACGCAATCCTGATAGGTTGACAATTCATGAAAATACGGGTACACTCCGGCAGCCATAACTTCTCTGGCTGCAGTATACTTCTGACATTTTTCGAACAAGTCCAACTTCCTACACAACCCTTCCTAGCATATGCCTGTCGTGTATTCTATCACACGAATGCGGCACTTTCAAGAACAAATGTTTTTAGGTTTATTTGTGTTTTGATATTTTTCGTGTATAATACTTAATTAATGCGAAATCGCAGAATAGGGGGCGGTCATGAGAGTTTTAGATTACACGTACAGCGTATGCCCTACGTGTTTAAGGAAGGTAAAAGCGTCGTATGTAAATAAAAACGGCGGTGTATATCTTGAAAAAGAGTGCGATGAGCACGGAGGTTTTACATGCCTCATTTCAAGAGATGCGGGAGATTTCGAAAAATGGGAAGCAGACACAATAAATATTAAGCCGAAAGTGGTTACCCGACAGGTAAGCAAAGGATGCCCTTACGACTGCGGGCCTTGTGAAAATCACTTGCAAACTGCTTGTTGCGTACTAATAGACGTTACTAACCATTGCGATCAAAAATGCTCCGTTTGTTTTGCCTCCGCCTCGCCGGAAAAGAAAAAGGAGCCGGACCTCACAGAAATTGAAAGAAAATATGATGAGCTTATACGCATGTCGGAAGTTAGAAAGTTCAACATACAGATATCCGGCGGAGAACCCACAGTCAGAGATGACCTCACTGAAATCATCAGGATGGCAAAAGCAAAGGGATTTGAGTACGTACAGCTTAATACAAATGGAAAGAAAATCGGCACCGAGGCGGGTTATGCGTTTGAACTGAAGCAGGCGGGTGTTGATGCTATTTTTATGCAATTTGACGGAATAACAGATGAAGTGTACATGAATTTGAGAAATGAGAAGCTGCTTGGCATAAAACAAAAGGCAGTTGAGAACTGTAGAAAAGCAAAGCTTCCGGTAGCGCTGGTACCCACGATAGTCAGGGGGGTAAACGATCAGGAGATAGGCGGGATATTTCAATACATGCTTGATAATGTGGATGTGGTCAAGGGTATTCATTTTCAACCCATGAGTTTCTTTGGAAGGTATCCTGCCGATTTCGGAGCAGAGCAGCGGTTTACGATGTTCGATACGATAGAAGAAATCTATAAACAAACAGGCGGAATGGTGATAAAGGAGAACCTTGCACCAATTTCCACAGGGCATCCTCTATGTTGCTTCTACGCTACTTTTTTGAAGCAGGAAGACGGGGGCATAATATGCACAAGCGCAGGGAGGCATCAAGCGGTAGGATGCGGCGGGGAAGAGTCTTGCTGCGCTGAAGATGAGATGTGCGGCACTGTTGAGGAACCATGCTGCCCTCCCGACATAGAAATCATTTCAAAAGATAGGGACTATGTCCTGGAGAAATGGAAGATGGCTGATACGGTAAGCGAAGACGGATTTGACGCTTTTCTCAATCATTTTCGCGAAAACAGCTTCACACTTACAGGCATGGCATTTCAAGATGCGGTGTCTTTAGATACCGAAAGACTGAGAAGATGCAGGGTGCAAGTGCTTAATGAAGACGGCGGACTTGTCCCATTTTGTGCGTACAACTTAACTGATTCATATGGTAAATATTTACACAGGGACGAAAAAGAGGTAGGGTGTGCCTGACTATTGTTGATAACTCCGCTTGATAAATGGATCAAAGAAAAAACAGACGGTGATTTGGCTGCATATCAGCTAAAAAAAGTCAACGAGACGCTGCGTATAGCGCAAAGTGGCTCGTATTATCGGAAAGCCCATAAGCAAAAGTGCCTGGAGAGCCTATCGGAACTTCGGTTGCTGCCGACTATTAATGCCGTGACTCTTATGGAAAACGGCATAGGCCTTGTGTGCGTCCCGCAGGATGAGATATCGCGCATTGTAACACTGACAACCAGCGGTTCAACAGGTGCGCATAAGCGAGTCTATTTTACCGAGGAAGACCAGGAACTGACGATCGATTATTTCGCAAACGGACTGCAGACCGTTGTCCCTCCGGATGGAATAATGGCGATTTTACTACCTTGCGAGAGATCGGGGGGAGTCGGAAATCTGATTGCGCAAGGGCTTGATAGAATCCCTGTGAAATCTGTGCAGCATGGACTTGTATCAGAACTTGCCTCATGCGCGAAAATGCTTCAGGACAGCGGGGCGAACACTATTGTTGGGATACCGGTTCAAGTTCTGGCTGTCGCGCGTTACTGTGAAGCAGCAGGTATTAAAACGGACATACGTGGTGTTCTGCTTAGCACCGACAATATCCCGCGCGTCGTCCGGCGCGAGCTGGTTCGGATATGGGACTGCGAAGTTTATGAGCACTACGGTATGACGGAAATGGGGCTTGGCGGCGCGATAGACTGCGATGCCCACGATGGGTATCATATCAGAGAAAATGATCTTCTATTTGAGATACTTGATGAAAACGGAAATCAGCTTGCGGATGGGGAATGGGGCGAAATTGTGTTCACCACGCTGAGCCGGCGCGGGATGCCGCTCGTGCGATACAGGACAGGCGATATTTCAAGAATAATTCCCGGTCGGTGTGACTGTGGATCTGCGCTCAAACGCATAGCGCCGATTGCAGGGCGCATCGGCGCTGATGTCAAGATGGCCTCCGGCGGGGAAGTAAGAATGCGTGAGTTTGACGAAGTCCTGTTTGCAGTACCATGCATAAGCGATTTTTGGATAACTGCGTCGCCGAAGGATAATTTTCTAAAGATCGAAATCGATATGCAGGAAATTTTCGGCGAACCACCGTCTGATGAGATCGGGAAGCTTCTGCGCGACTCCGGACTCACAGACGGGCTTAAAACTGAAATAAACGTTGTGCGCCGCCCAGGCGCTTTGACCGGGCGAGCCGGAAAACGAACGATAACAATGATTTAATAGGGGGACAAATGCTATGATTCATGAGATATATCCAAAGAAATTCTATGTCGACTACGTTGGCTGTGCGCCGGAGCAGGATGACACGATTTTTATTCTCGACAAAGACGCTATTTACTGCAGGGTGGAAGATGGCGAGATGGCCTTTCCAAAGTATCGTGAGTTTGATCAAGCGGCGGGTATAAAATACATTTACCTATTCTCGATAGACAAAGAGAAGTTCTTTATTCCCGAAGCGGGTGTATCACGAACTATAAATGCTCCGGAAGGATATGAGCGGAGAGAAAACGGCATATTCCGCATGGCAGGCCCGCGCCATCTGGCGTTCGCTGCTGTGACAGCGCAGCAACTGCATTTATGGTACACAAATAGCAGATACTGTGGGTGCTGCGGCACAGAAACAGAGCACTCGGAAACTGAGCGCGCATGCGTATGCCCGCTATGCGGGCTCACATCATATCCTAAGATATCCCCTGTTGTGATTGTTGCGGTAAGCAACGGTGAGCACCTTCTTGTAACGCGTTATAAAGACCGTCCATACCACCGGTATGCGTTGGTAGCCGGTTTTGCTGAAATAGGAGAATCGCTTGAGGATACGGTGAGGCGGGAAGTGTTTGAGGAAACGGGCATACAGGTTAAAAACATCAGATACTACAAAAGCCAGCCATGGGGGTTCACGTCTACTTTGCTGTCAGGGTTTTACTGCGAACTCGATGGAGACCCTCAAATAACCATTGACGAAAATGAGTTATCTGAAGCCATATGGCTCCATCGCGATGATATACCCCCTGCGGACAGCGAAGTAGCGCTGACATCAGAGATGATGGAGCAGTTCAGGCTGGGGGGTACTGTACGAGCCTAACCTAAAGACCTCGTCATTGCGGCCTTCGAGCCGCAATCCCCTGCGGGGTTGATTGAGATTACGGTTTTGCCCGGCAAGTCTGCAGCACCCTATGTGGGATTGCGGGTCAAGCCCGCAATGACGAAAATTTGGTATTTTTTTCGGACGCTCCGTGTAACGAGCCGCAGGTACAAAAAGTCAATCATTGTTATTCTCTTGCACTCTTAAATAATTTGGAATATAATGGCACAAAAGAAAATTATGAAGATGTTTGCCGAGCGGAGATGAGTAGAGTATTGTTAAGCAGCTAAAGGATGTTATCCGCAAAGAAACTATTCGCAATGAACTGGAGGAAGCAATATGTCGGAAATCACTCCCCCTCTACAGCCACCTGCCAAATTGACTATATGGAACAAGACATTTGTGTGCTTATTTCTTGCACAGGCATTTATGTCCCTGTCCAATGGCTCAATCAACATCCTGATAGCACGGTATGCGAGTGAATCGCTTGGAGTGAGCGACGTGGTAATGGGAAACCTCGTCGGCCTATACTTTGGAGTTGCGCTGGCTATGCGGCCGATAGCAGGGCCGCTGCAGGCGAAACTAAACAAAAAGAACCTGCTTATCGCCGTCTATTTTACAGGAGGGATAGTAAATCTCGGGTATGCGCTGTTCAACACTACCGAAGCTTTTATCGCGTTCCGGGTGATACAGGGGATGCAATATGCTTTCATGGGATCGCTCACAATGGTCATTGCAGTCAACAGCCTTCCAAAAGAAAGGGTTGCTTCCGGCGTGGCCGTATATGGATTGGGAGGCACAATAATGCAGACGATTGCCCCAAATCTCGGACTATGGATGAGAGATATTGATGGGGTTGAGGGGCTAGAGTATGGATATCAACTCGCATTCTTCTTTGCTGCTTGCGTGCTCGCGGTCGCGGTTATCCCGCTATTTATGATCCCCTATAAAAAAGAGACGAAAGAGGAACTCGCAAGCGCCGGTGCGTGGTATAAAAATATAATTTCCTTAAAGACAATACCAATGGCTATTGTCATAATACTGACGGGAATGGCTATGGCAGGGTTTAGAAACTTTATGGATGCTTTCGCGAACGAGGTCGGCATTCCGAACATTGGATTGTTTGCCACAACCACGGCATTAATGATGCTGATAACAAGGCCTATGAGCGGGCGGATATTGGATCGATACGATGCGAAAAAAGTACTCCCTGCAGGAATGGGGTTGCTGGCCGTAGCGCTCGTAATCATATCAAGGAGCAAAACGCTGCCCGTGGTCTTGATAGGGGCAGTCTTTTCGTCTTTCGGGCAAGGTTTCGTGCAGCCCGGGCTGCAATCCATGTGCATTAAGACAGAAGTACCGATAAGGCGCGCAGTCGCCAGCAACACGCTTTACGCAGGGATAGATCTGGGAATGTATATCGGTCCTGTTTGGGGAGGCATTGTTAAATCACATTACGATTTTTCTGCTGCAATTCTAGCAGGCATGGTGCCACTTGCTCTGGCTCTTGTACTTTTTCTAATCTTTATACCGGGATATAAGCGCAGATTAAAAGAAATAGAAACTCTGTCCGGAGATTAAGCATTGCCAAAATCGTTTTTTGTTGGGGCCGATGCCCTCATCGGCCCGCAGCACATATAAATCCGGCTATTTCTTCTTTTTGCGGCTTGCCGGGGGGGCAGTCTTTTGCACCTTTTCGCGTAGGTATATAAACCAGTAGCCCATGCCGACAATTACCGTGCCTCCGATAATATTCCCTATCGTGGATGGTATGAGGTTATTCGTAAACATGGCCCCCCACGTGAGCGAACTGACGTCGCCTGCATACGCCGCTAGATAAACATCGTTACCTACGGCGAACAGTCCTGCAGGAATAAAGTACATGTTGGCGATGCTGTGCTCATAACCGCTTAAGACAAATAGCATAATCGGTAGAAACAGTCCGGCAATTTTGCCTATGACGTCTTTTGCAGCAAAGGACATCCAGACAGCGATGCAAACGAGAACATTACACAGGATGCCGCGCAGCAAAGCGTCGGAGAATGTTAAATTGACTTTCGTAACGGCTGTGTTGATAACTGCTGAGGCGGCGGCATCGTTGAAAACTGAAAATGTGCCTCCGTATATGGTAATCGCTGCGATGAAAAGGGAACCGATGAAGTTGCCTATGTACACAAAAAACCAGTTTTTAAGCATTGCCTGGAGCTTAACTTCTTTTTGAAGAACTGGGATTATTATGAGGTTGTTTCCCGTGAAAAGCTCGCTTCCGGCAACTAATACCATGGCAAGTCCAGCAGGGAAAACAGCCGCCCCTATCAGCTTGCCGAGTGAGTTTGACGCTATAGTCGCCGGAGCTATCGTTGAACCAACGCCGGCAAGGGCGATAAACATCCCGGCGAGAATGCCTAGAGCCAGCATTTTGCTTATAGGGAGATTCGCTTTTGCCGTGCCTGTGGCAACATAGTTTTGCGCTATCTCTTTTGGTGAGTTCATAGTCGTATCTTCCTCCTTAAACATAAATAAACCAGTCCTGATTGTACCACAAAGAGCTAATCTGTCAATGGCTTACTGAAATAACGCATATAGTTGTGTGCGGTTTTTTACCCTCGTTTTCGCGTAAATGTTTGATAGGTGCTTGCTCAGTGTAGCGTGCGTGATATATAGTGACTGGCACATCTCGTCGCCGCCCTTTCCTGCGCAAACGAGCGAAACGATTTCGGTCTCCCTTTTTGTAAGGCCGAAACTTGCAGCCGTTTTCATTATCCTGTCGGCGCCTATATTTCCCACAAGCCTGAAATCTTCGAGCAGGCTGAAGTATTTGCGCTCGAGCGAGTCTTTTAGTGTATTCATGATAAATATGTCTCTTGAGATGAAATCACTTGAGTTCTTATCGCGCTGGATACCAAGTATTGCGAGTGGAATGTCTTTGTGCACGAGCGAAATAAATAGTCCCCAGTACATTCCTTTCGGTTCCCACACATCCCGATAGACTCTGGTATTTTTCCATTTCCCGGGCTGGATTATATCGGATTGCCGGAAAACTGAGCTATATGGCAGCATAAGAAACTCGTCCCAATGCGGATAATTTCCCTCGATAAAAAAGTTATGATCTGTCTTATCATTAACATTTTCCGTAGATATGGGATTACTCAGGACGACACGCCCGTTTTCCATGCCTGCTTGAAAAACTACTCCGTTATCGTATGACACCAGTGCGCGCATCTGGTGTAGAAAAGTATTACATGTATCAGGATATGTACCGCAATAGTTGATCCGAGTAATCATTTGTATAAGAAACTGCCATTCGTAGTCAAAAAGCGTAGAGCTCAAGTTTAGGCCTCCCTGTGTGGTTTTACATAATTCTAAGTATTGCATTACTGATATTCTTTTGTAAAAGGTGTATGTTTCGGTATGATACTTATTATTGTGCATGTTGCTTCACTAATCTAGCATAAAATACGAATAATTACAAGAAAAAGTATAAAACAAAATAATGTAATTATTTTACAAATTCTTTATAATATGTAATCAATAGTTTAATACTAGGAGGAAGAAGAATGATTTTTACTGAAAGGCATGATCTAGTAAGAAAGCTGGCGCGCGATTTCGCTGAGACAGAGCTGACTAACGACATTCTCGATGAGATCGAGGATTCAGGTCAGTATCCTGTGGAACTCTTGGCGAAAATGGGTAAAGCCGGGTTTTTCGGTATCAAAACACCAAAAGAATATGGCGGACAAGGTTCGGACTATGTTTCATATGCAATCGTCCTCGAGGAGTTAGGGCGCGTCAGCGCCGTGACAGACATTTGGGTATCGGCGCCCAACTCGCTGGGCGGCGGTCCGCTGATGCTTGCCGGGACTGAGGAACAACTGAAAAAATACTTGACGCCGATTGCAACGGGCGAAAAGATTATGGCTTTTGCCCTGACCGAGCCCGGGGCTGGTTCGGATGCAGGAGGAACTGTAACGACAGCGGATAAAGATGGGGACTATTATGTGCTCAATGGGCGTAAAACGTTCATTACGACAGCGCCGGTGGCTGATTGGTGCATTGTATATGCTAAAACAGATCGCAGCCAGAAAGGTTCGCGCGGGATTTCCGCTTTCATCGTGGACATGAAGCTGCCGGGGGTCTCTTGCGGCAAGGCGGAAAGCAAAATGGGTATCAAAGGATGCCCTACCTCGGATGTAATCCTTGAGGATGTGCGCGTACACAAGGATGATTTGCTCGGCGAGGAAAACAGGGGTTTCCAGAACGCTATGAAGACGCTCGACATCGGGCGCATCGGTGTCGCCGCGATGAGTATCGGCGTCGCGCAAGGTGCACTTGACGAGGCCATCAAATATGCGAAAGAACGCAAGCAGTTCGGGCGCCGCATCGCGGAGTTTCAAGCCATCAGCTTTATGATAGCTGATATGGCGACACAGCTCCAAGCCGCGAAAGGGCTCGTCTACAGGGCGGCGCAGCTAAAGGATATAAACAGCTCGGAGGCTGGCACTGCCGCTTCGATGGCGAAGTATTACTCATCCGAGGTTTGCAACGAGATAGCCGCAAAAGCTGTGCAGATTCACGGAGGATACGGCTTTATCAAAGAATACAAGGTCGAACGCATTTACCGCGACTGCCGCGTGTTTACCATCTTCGAGGGTACTTCCCAAGTACAGCAGATGGTTATAGCGGGCAATCTCATAGGCAAGTGATAATAAGAAGGAGATCAAAAATATGAAAATATTTGTCTTGGCAAAGCAGGTGCCGGATACTAACGAGGTTAAAATCGATCCTGTTACCGGAACCCTTATACGCGAAGGGGTTCCATCCATACTGAATCCCGACGATGCAAATGCTCTTGAAGCTGCGCTGGAACTCAGGGATCAATATCCGGGAACAACAGTGTCTGTGATTTCTATGGGTCCTCCGCAGGCTATGTATATGCTCCGGGAATGCCTTGCAATGGGCGCTGACGATGCATATCTCCTTTCAAGCCGGGTGTTCGGCGGTGCTGATACATGTGCAACATCAACGACACTTGCAGCGGGAGTTGAGAAAATCGGTAATTATGACATAATTTTTGCCGGACGTCAAGCTATAGACGGAGATACGGCGCAGGTCGGACCGCAGACCGCACAACGTCTGGGAATTCCATCGGTGACTTATGTGCAGAAAGTCCGCGAGATTAAAGAAAAAACAGTTGTCGTCGAGCGTGCGCTTGAGGATGGGTTTGAGATAATCGAAGTTCAGCGCCCCTGTGTATTGACAGCGATAAAAGAGCTTAACAAGCCTCGTTACATGTCAATAATTCAGATTGAGGAAGCTTACAAGAAGGAAATCACTGTATGGGACGAAAATGCTTTGAACGTGTCGCCCGACGATGTTGGCCTCAAGGCTAGCCCGACCCAGGTTTTCCGCAGCTTCACCCCGCCTCCGAAAGGAGCGGGCGAGATGCTTGCCGGCACGATCCCGGAAATGGCTGCCGCGCTTATCGCAAAGCTGACCGAAAAGCATGTGCTTTAGATCAAGAAGGGATGTGAGATAAATGGCTATAAGACTTATTGCTGAAAAGTGCAGAGGCTGCGAATTATGCATCAAGAAGTGTCCGCAGGATGCTATTACCATGGAGAACAAGCTCGCCGTCATAGGACCTGCGTGTAACCTATGTAACCAGTGCCTTGAACCAAAATTTTGTCCGTTTGATGCTTTTGAAAGGGTTGAAGAAGCGCCGTCATCCTCTCGTGTTCAGATAGATATTACACAATATAAAGATGTATGGGTTTTTGCGGAACAGCGCAGCGGAAAGCTGATGAATGTGTCAATTGAGCTGCTTGGCGAAGGCAAAAAACTCGCTGATGATATAGGCTGCAAGGTCTGTGCAATTCTCTGCGGCGACAATGTAGACGGACTGGTCGCAGAACTGATGGAGTATGGAGCGGACATAGTTTATTACGCAAATGCGCCGGAGCTGAAAACGTACAACACCGACGCTTACACCAAGGCCATCTATCAGGCGATTTTAAAATACAAGCCGGAAGTTGTGCTGATGGGTGCAACGCATATAGGCCGTGACCTGGGTCCGTGTATCGCCGTCCGGAGCGAAACCGGCCTTACCGCCGACTGCACAAAGCTCGATATTGATCCCGTAGACAAGAAGCTAATGCAGACCCGCCCCGCTTTTGGCGGAAACCTGATGGCCACGATCGTCTGCCCTGATCACAGACCGCAGATGTCCACTGTACGCCCTGGTGTTATGCAAAAGCCCGAACGTGTTGCGGGCAAGAAGGGCGAGCGCGTTGATCTTGAGGTATCGTTTGAAAAAGGCGACATCCGTATGGAAGTTCTTGAAATCGTCAAGGCGATGAAGGAAATCGTTTCGCTCACCGACGCGGAGATTATTGTATCAGGCGGAGCAGGGCTTGGCGGGCCTGATGGATTTAAAACTATCAAGTTGCTTGCAGATCGTCTCGGAGGCGTTGTCGGCTCGTCGCGTGCCGCTGTTGACGCAGGGTGGATCGATCACTCACACCAAGTAGGGCAGACAGGCACAACGGTTAAGCCGAAGCTTTATATCGCATGCGGTATTTCCGGTGCGATCCAGCACCTAGCCGGTATGCAAACCTCGGACTATATAGTTGCGATAAATAAAAACGAAAATGCCCCAATATTTGAAGTAGCCGACTACGGCATAGTAGGCGATCTATACAAGGTCATCCCGGCACTAATAGACGCACTGGGATGAGAGACAGGTAACAAGTGAATTAATACGAAACAGGGATGCCGCAACTATTGATAGAGCGGCATCCCTAGTTTGTGACTTCATCCCTGCTACTTGTCACCTGTTACTTGCCTAGACGTGCATGGCGATTTGGAATGCTTGGTTTACTGCTGTGTTTATGCTGCCGACTTCATATGCGTCTCCTACGATAAATACATCTGTTGCCGGGGCGCAGCCGCGCATGGACGCAGCCATCTCACGGAGTGGTTTCATGCCGATGGCTATTAGTACAGTGTCTGCGGGGAACTCTACCTTATATCCGGTATCGGCGTTCTCGCAGATGATTTTATCGTCAAGAATTTCTATGAGTTTGAGTTTGTAATGTACCGGTATTTTTTCTTCCTCAAAGATCATCGGGAACTCGCGGGCTACGGTTCTTGCAGTTCTGATAAGGGATAATCTTGCGCCCTCTTGGTCGAGGAGTTCAATAACCGTGACATCCTTTCCGGCGCGCTTGAAGTCAAGGGCCGCCTCAAGCCCGATAGAACCTGCGCCGATGACTACTACCTTATCACCAACCGGAGCCTTCCCCATTTCGGCGTCAGGTGCCCAGCTAACGTGCGGTTTATTAATTCCGGGGACATCAGGCATTATTGCTTCGGCTCCGACGGCTATTATGAGCGCATCGTATTTTTCTTTATCGAGCAGTTCTTTCGTAGCTTCGGTATTGAGAAGAACTTTTGCCGGAGATCTTTCAGCTTGGAGTACGAGCCACTTGAGGTAATCCTGACAATCGATTTTAAACGGCGGCGCTGCAGCTCCGATTACGCAGCCGCCGAGGGCATTGGTTTTTTCGTATAGAGTGACATCGTGTCCGCGGTCAACAAGCGTTGTCAGGGCTGTAATCCCTGCGGGGCCGCCCCCGACGACGGCGACTCTTTTCTTTTTACGTGCAAGCGGCACTTCGCCATCTATAAGATCCCTGCTCATGAAAACCATGGGGTTTACAGCACAAAACTGCGATCTTGGAACCATCAGGTGTCCGGTACAAGCGTCGCAGCGCAGGCATGGGCGGCGTTCTTCCGGCATGTTGTTTGCATACTTCCGAGGCATGTCGGGATCTGCCAAGAGCGGGCGCATCATCGCCACGAAATCGGCTTTTCCGCTGGCTATTATATCTTCGGCCATTTCAAGGCTTACAATGGAGCCAACCGTGTTGACAAGCAAATCCGGGTGCGCTTTCTTAACTTTTTCGGCATAATGCACGTTGAAGCCGCGCTCCATCATGTAGTTTTGGCACCAGTTGCGATAATACTTCATCTCAAAATCGCTATGTATCCCGGCGGATATATGCGCGATGTCGATATAGGGCTTCAAATACCCGATCATCTCAATCGTCTCTTCGATGCGCATGCCGCCAGGCGCTATTTCATCACCGGATATACGCATTTCTATTACAAAGTCTTCACCGCATTTTTCACGGATCGCTTTGCAAACCTCGATGGCAAAGAGGGCGCGTTTTTCTGTGTTGCCGCCATACTTGTCTGTTCTTTTGTTATACAGCGGGCTTGTGAACTGTGAAATCAAGTTGCCGTGGCCGCCATGGACAAGCACGATGTCCATTCCTGCGCGTTTCATACGATACGCGGCCATTGCGTATTTTTCAATCGTCTCGTCGATTTTCTCCTGAGTCATTTCAATGGATGGGATAGGTGCGCGGCCCAGACGTTTTGCGCGGGCCAGTTCAGTGGCTGATACGAAAGAAGACGAGGAAAAAGGCGCATGTCCGACCGTTTCGAATGCTGTGTTCTCACCGTTATGATTGATTTCGAAAGATGCGTGGCAGTCGTATTCCTTGCACATATCGGAATACCATGTTATCGGAAGGACGCTTTGCGGGTTGCTTAGATCTAGTTGATACGCCTCGTCACTGCACTCCGTTCTGTCTATTGAGCAGTTGCCGACATAAAGAGTGCATACGCCTCCGCGAGCAAAAATGCGGAAGAAGTTGACGAAATCCTTCGTCACCAAGCCATCTTCGCTGGCAAGGTTGGGGGATGGGGGAGCGAGTGTGACTCTATTTTTGAAATCGATGCCCCTGATTCTGATCGGTTCAAAAACATGCTTGAAATTTGAGCCCATTTGTTTACTTTCCTTTCTCTATATATTAATTTTTATCTTCTTTAATCTTGCGAAACGCGGCAAGCCGTTTTCAATAACCCGTGAGTTTTCGCCTTGTATGAGAGGCAGCGCATAATCAATAAACTCCTGTGTGACATAGGTTCCCGTTTCATTGATCCACTCGCGCGGCACCTTCTTTTCCTCGTTAGCGCATACGGATAACGGTTGAAATGTAACTTCGCAATGATAAATGCCATTGACGCTTTCCCTTGTGAAAGCTACCATTTTTCCGCTTTCGCCGGAGAGTGCGCATTCTACTGCGGCCTTTCCGGCAAGGAAGGCTTCGTCTATGTCTGTCTGTGAAGCGAGATGCGCGCCGCAACGCTGTAGAAGGCTCAGTTCAATTCCGCGGACTCTAGCGCCGGTCTTCTGCTTGACGATGCTTGCAAGCGTTGCGGCTAATCCGCCGAGCTGTTCATGCCCGAACCCGTCAGTTTTGGAAGGTTTTGCATCAGATACAAAGCGCCCGTCAGCGTAGCGTATACCCTCGGATACGGTGACAAGACAGTTGCCTTTACGCTTGTATGCGGATTCTACGTTATTTAAAAAGCTGTCGATATCAAATGTGATTTCGGGTAAGTAAATAAAGTCCGGCGGTGAGTCGGAGAACTTTGCTAGCGCAGAGGCTCCGGTCAACCATCCTGCGTGCCGCCCCATTATTTCCATTATCGTTATAGTGCCTGTGTCGTATACGACCGAGTCTCTGTAGACCTCCGCGACTGTTGTCGCAATATATTTTGCCGCGCTGCCGAATCCGGGGCAGTGATCTGTGCCGCAAAGGTCATTGTCGATTGTTTTAGGAACGCCGACAACTCTGCACTCATAGCCGACTTGCTGCAAATAATCGTTGACTTTCATGCACGTGTCCATGGAATCGTTACCGCCGTTATAGAAGAAATAACGAATGTCGTATTTCTTAAATACTTCGTGTATGCGTTCAAGATCCGCTTCCTTATTTATTTTATACCTGCAAGAACCGAGCGCCGACGAAGGAGTATTCATCAGCAGCTCCAACTCGTAGGCGTCCTCCTGTGCGAGGTCGTATAAGGTTTCATTCAATATACCTGTGATGCCATGGGCTGCGCCGTAAACATTTGTGATAGAGGCAGCCTCCAGTGCCGTTTTGATAACTCCGTATGCGCTTGCGTTGATTACTGAAGTAGGCCCGCCTGATTGGGCGAACACACACGCGCCGATAAGGATTTTTGCCATATGCAATGTCCAGTCCTTTCATAAAATATCTAATTGATGATACCACAGCGCCACCGCAAAATCAAACACCATTTTACGAATATTTCATTATTGGACTGTTAAAATATGTTAGTATGATGTATAATACTCTACACATTACATTTAGAAAGGAAATTATTATGCCAATTGTTACATCAAAAGAAATGTTTAAAAAGGCGTATGATGGGAAATACGCCATAGGGGCGTTCAATGTCAACAACTTAGAAATCATTCAAGGGATCACTGAGGCAGCGGTTCAGCTTCGCGCTCCGCTGATACTTCAGGTCTCCGCCGGTGCGAGAAAATACGCTAAACACTTATACCTAATGAAACTCATTGAAGCAGCGGAAATGGACACCGGGCTGCCGATTTGTGTCCACCTGGATCACGGAGAGGATTTTGAGATATGCAAGTCCTGCATTGACGGCGGATTTACATCTGTTATGATCGATGGATCCAAGCATTCGTTCGAAGATAATATTAAACTCACATCCGAAGTTGTTAAGTATGCGCACGACAGGGGAGTCACCGTCGAGGGGGAACTTGGGAAGCTTGCGGGGATAGAGGACGACATTAACGTCTCTGAAGAAGATGCAAGCTTTACTCGCCCTGAAGAGGTTGAAGAGTTTGTGTCGCGCACAGGCGTCGACTCTCTAGCTATAGCGATTGGCACGAGTCATGGCGCATATAAGTTTAAGCCCGGACAAAAGCCGAGGCTGAGATTCGATATCCTTGAGGAGGTTTCGAAGAGACTTCCCGGATTCCCGATTGTATTGCATGGTGCGTCGTCTGTGGTACCGGAGTTTGTTAAGATAATCAATGCCAACGGCGGAGATATGCCGGATGCGATCGGCATTCCGGAGGAAATGCTGCGCGAAGCGGCGAGTATGGCTGTTTGCAAGATAAACATCGATTCCGACCTGCGTCTTGGCATGACTGCCGGTATTCGCGAACACCTTACTAAGAACCCGTCGCATTTTGATCCTCGCCAGTATTTGACGCCCGGACGCGAGAACATTAAAACTCTTGTAAGCCATAAAATCGTAAATGTCCTTGGATGTGATGGAAAAGTGTAGTCTATGAACTGAATGAGGTAGCCCCTTGCGGATAACACCGCAAGGGGCAAAAATTTAATTTTCGAGCGAAGCTTATGAGTAATTACATTTTACCAATAGTAGTTAAAAGGATATGAAGGGCCGCTTGAATTTATCAATGACATGATGATCAGGTATATTATCGTAGAGATTATGAATGAGTGCGCTGCATATGAAACAATGAAAATCAAAATAGGACTTCTCTCAAACGTTGCGGCACTTTTAAAGCCAATATAGAGCAAGGCAAGAGTGCCCAACGAGCCGGATAAACTAAATAGAATGGAGGCCGTCGGCAGGAAAAAACTGAATAATATTGCCAAAATACTAAACACTGTTGAAAACATAAGAGAGGAAGAGACTAAATTCAAAACTGAAACGAAAGAAACGTCCACTTTTGATACAGCGTATATAAGCTTAATACAACCTGCCAAGACGAAAAAGGAAACGACGGAATAAAGCAAGCCATACCCAAAAAGAGGTCCATATATAAAGCTAAGGGCTCCGCCAACTAATCCTGAAGGAGTAAGCATGATGCTCAATGCGCCAAACAGAACACTAATTGAAGCAAAAATAATCCATATATGCGATTTTGAGTTTGCGGCGGTATCAACAGCATCCTGAGGGTAAACTGTGAAGAACTTTTTTAGAGTTGCGACTAAATCAGTCGCGAGTGGACTTGGCTGCGGTTGCACAAATACGTAACTGGGTGGATAATTCTGATGTTGTGGCGGATACTGCGGATATCCCTGCGGTGGTGGTGGATATCCCTGCGGTGGTGGCGGATATCCCTGCGATGGTGGCGGATATCCCTGCGGCGGTGGCGGGTATCCCTGCGGCGTTGGCGGTGGATATCCCTGAGACGGGGGAGGGGCATGTTGCTGTTGCAGATAATCGTCTTGCTGATGGGTGGCTTGGGAAGCTTGCGGGGCTGATTCGTTTGTATGCGGTTGTACGTTATCACCGGGATTGCATGTGGGACAAATACCCGATTCTGACAGCGGACCTCCGCAGGTTGTGCAAAAAGTCATTAAGTACACTCCTTTTTTATATATTTTTATTCAATTTTGCTTCCGCAGAAACCACAAAAGCTAATCGGCGCGTCATATGATGTTGCACAAAATGGACATATGAAATTACTAGGTGTAACAGGAAGATTGTAATGACCAGGTTCCTGAGCAGGGGAGTTGTAATGACCAGGTTCCTGAGCAGGGGAGTTGTAATGACCAGGTTCCTGAGCAGGGGAGTAGTAATGGCCAGGTTCCTGAGCAGGGGAGTAGTAATGACCAAATTCCTGAACAGAGGGGCTGTAATGATCGCGATTTTGAGCAGAGGCGCTGTAATGGCCGAACTCCTGAGCAGGGGTATTATAGTAACCAGAATCAGCCGCAACTGTTACTTTTTGGAGCTTTCTGCTTTTAAGCTGTTTCCGCAGCATCGAGGTTGCGATTATCAACAGTACAAGGGCGATACATCCTCCAATACCGTACGCAATTACGGCAGTACGTTCTCTTTGCCATAAAGCGACAGCGAATGAATACCAAGGCATATCATCATGGTAAATCCTAGCCGACCTGCTGTCATCGGTGATCCTCATTGTCCCGCTTGCGTTCAAACGTTGGATTTCCCAAGTGAAACGATCGTCGATTTCCATATTTTCAAGTCTTCTGGATCCTTGCTCATCTAAGACGAATTCAAATACAAATCTACCGCTTTGATATAGCTCCACGGTTTCACCTGAGTAAGAATCTCCAAACTGCGTATTCACCGATATTGTGGATATTACTTCAATTTGCTCAATTGAATCAATAATGGCATCTGAAACATCCGCTGCATTATCCACTCCGGTGTAAGCTCCGCCGGTAAAATCGGATATTTGTGAAAAATAATCAACGGCCTCAGTATTAGGATTAGTTCCGATCGTATAAACCTTAATTAGGCTATCGGCCGCATCCCCAAGAACGCGGGCATCAGAGTGCTCAATGTCAACCGCGATATCAGCATTGAAGAGTGCAGTGACTACAGAATCAAGGGTATATCCTGTGAATGGCTCGGGATCAAGCGGCTCAGCGTCACCCATCACAATGATGGCTTTTGCGGAATCTGGACGCCAGTCAAGCCCGACAGCGGCTATAAGCCCTGAGTAAACTGTTTCAGGTGTATCCCCGCCGTATCCAAGCGATAGTTCGTTGATGGCCGCAATAATTGCGTCATCATCGGATGTAAACTCAAGTTGGACCATCGAAGGGTAATCTTGTGAATTTCCTGTACGCTCAGGAAAGTCGCGGTAGTCCACAAGAGCTACACGGTAGTTGTCACCCTTGGATGCCAACACACTTAGTATCTCCCTCATATTCGCTTTCGCGTCGTCTATATATGGTCCCATGGAGCCTGTGGTGTCAACCACAAAGCACAAATCCAATCCATCAGACCCTCGGCTTGGATGCCGAATAACGCGATTCACCGACTGATCTAGTGTCTTTAAAGCGTTGATGACGGCGATTTCTGCGTTCACCAGTCCGCTGTAGCCTCCAGCGTAGTAATACCGTCCGGTTGTTGAAGCCAGAAGTATCCTTTTTACTTCTGCACCGGATAGATTAGGATTACTTGCGAAAACCAATCCGGCAACTCCTGAAACATGCGGGGTTGCCATTGATGTGCCGCTCCATTCCTTCATGACTCCGTCTTCACGAAATTCAGACTGATATCCGCTGACTACAGTGCTGTGTATTCTCTCTCCCGGGCCAACAATATCAACACGGTCGCCTATATTGGAAAAAGCCGAGTAGTGATATCGCGTCTCATAGACATCCGATCTGTCATGATCTATTCCTATGGATCCTACGACAATGATACGATTCATCACGGACTCAATGCTAATCAAGTTAAGAAAGTTGTTGAATCTGGCTTGCGAATCTCCTTTTTCACCACTGGAAAACGGCAGTGACTGACTATACGAAGGGTTTTCACTATAGCCATAGGTAGCGCTGCTGTCTGGATAATATGTAGTGTTGTTACTGTTTCCTGCAGCAACACAGATTACAAATTCCCGCCCATCTTCTATTAATCGTTCCAAAATGTTTCCGGCGATATTTGCCTGTTGCTGCAAACGATTAATAGCATTCCTGTTTCCCCTGCTCGCAGCAAATCCTACAAGTCTGCTAGTATTCTGGCTTATATTTATTACTTTTACGTCTATATCGATAAGTGTTTTGAGCGTCTCACCGTACTCCCATCCGGTATAAAATGTATCCACTGCACGGGCGCTAAAATATAGCTCGCCTTTATCACCAATTACACCTGTAACGCCAATCGAGTTATTATATGTGGCGGCCATAGTTCCGGCAACGTGAGTACCGTGTTGGGCACTGCCCGCTCGCCTGTTATCGTCGCTTACTCTCACTCCATTATAGAATACTCCTGCAAATCTCAGATCTTCATGATTTGTGTTCGGAAAAGAATCGATAAGGCCTATTCTGACCGGTTGCATTCGGTCTAGATATGCCCAAGCTCCCGGAGCATTAATCGCTTCCATTCCCCAGTTTGAATCGCTCGGAACTCTAGTGTTCCAAGAAGCATTATCCCATGGGTCATTTGGATGCACCGGTTCGGCTGTTATAAAATCATCTTCGCCTGAGGAATCATCTTCTATCTCGAAAACCGGGTTGAAATACGCATCTTCGATGATATCGAATGTTCTCAATTGTCTGAGCGTTCTGTTCAACTCATCGTATGTCATAGCGTCACTGAAGCTGAACTGATAAAAGCCTATATCTCGCATGGATACATCGACCGTCGCACGAAACTCTTGTGCAAGAGACTCGACATCTCTCTCGCTAACCCATCTGTACGTCATGACAATTACTTCATTATTAACATAAAGAAGCCCGTTTTCGCGGTTGAAATCTATGTCCGGCGATACTTTAGCAATCCAAGGATCGTTCGCGTCATTGGACGATTGTGATGCGGAAGAATACATAACAGGGTAAACGACAAACAATCCAATCGCTATCACCAGAATTGTGATTGCAGATACAATAATATTCCTCTTTAACTTGGATTTGGGAGGCTTATCATTTGGATACATGGCAGAGTTCTCCTTTATGTTTTAGAGTTTCACTCAAAACTAGCATCGTTCTCGTTTGGTATTATACAAACGTATGTTTTGCCTTGGCCCAAGGTGATCTCGGTGCCATCTGATAATGTGTAGATGAATTGTGATGAAAAATCGTCGCCCCTCGACCATTCTATGTCGACATATTTACCTCCGCATACATAATAACCGGTGCCGCTTCCTGAAGTTGCTATGTTTAGTCTGCCTTCGCTGTCGTTGGGTATAAGTGATACTCTTGTTTTTAGTATAAGGACGTTTGTAACAGAAACCTGTGCGGCATCGTTACCATCTCTGTATGCGTTGCCATATTGGCGCAGATAGTACATCCCATCGTTGTCGTTGTACGTAAATGAGGTCGTTTTGTATGAGGAGAATCTGACATCGAATTCCAATGCCGGTGCTCCATCGGGAGGAGTTCCATCATCGACAAACTGGAGTGAGTGTTCATAGTCTTCTTCATGCTCCAGTGTTATATTGTGCGAAATGAGCCCAAGAGCTATACGCGTCCCGGATGTGAGCAGAGAGTGCTCATAACCCATTGTGTTAAGCCTTTGCGTATCCCTGTAATATATATCCGTGTAGGCATAGAGGTTGCCGTCTAGGTGCGGCATGCTACGGCTTGATAGCGCGCTGTTCGCTTGCGGACTGCCGCCGGCGTAAAGATATATCGCGTCGAAGCTTTGAGCTACATCAACAAAGTAATGTCTTGCGCTACGTATGCTGCCTATGTTCCCAACGTCTGAAATATCTTGATAGATAGCGAGCATTCGCGTTATTCCGCCTTCGACGGGGATTTCAAATATTATGTCGGCTTTTGAAACACCAAGCTGCGGCATGGAGTCATAGGAATTATTTATCATTATTGCGAGCGGCCTAATATTCGTCAGATTCATCTCAATAGGCAGCCCCGTCAGTGGATTGATAGGTCCGGAAGGCTCTGGTTCCGGCTCTGGTTCCGGTTCCGGCTCTGGTTCGGGCTCAGGTTCCGGGTCCTCATAAATCGGTGGATCAGAGGGCGGAGGGGACTCGATTATTGTCTGCTCCGGCTCTTCAGGCGGCGACGCTTCCCACCGCTCGCATGTAGTAAATGTGACAATTAGAATTATAATGACAAGAGTAAAAGGCGCATATCTTTTTATCTGTGGCATATATTGCTTTAATTGTTGGAGAACGCGTTTCATTAGTTCCATTGAACTGCCTCAACAATCGGTAAGATTAGTCTGCACTGCAGGGATGCTTCATATTTGTAACTGTTCAATGGGTTGGGTATCCGAAAACTCGAAATGGTTACAGTCTGCACACAAATTTTGGCCTATAACACAGGTTTTCACAGCAGTACCCGTGCATTGGCTGTAACCAACCTGTGTTTTTCGGATACCCACTGAACAGTTACTCATATTGTAACCGCATAAGCTGCTAATGTCAACTTTGGATATACATATCAAGGCTGGTATGCTATACTTGTTACACGACAATAATCAAAATAATCCAGCAGCTGTGAAATGGGTGGGATGCGTATGAATAGGGGCTATGGTTTTATCCATGAAAAACTTGAGATAAAGATACTAATACTGTTTATTCTACGCCGTATTATGGAGCCGATATCGTTTGATGAGCTAATTAAACTCGCCATGTGCGATGGCGGGATTAATTACTTCGATTTCGTAGAGTGTGTAGCGGATTTAACAGAAACGGAGCATCTGGAAAACAAGGATGATAAATACTCAATAACTGAAAAGGGCGCGCGTAACGGTGAGACGACAGAAAACAGCTTGCCATATTCTGTGAGGATGCATGCGGAGAACGCCACGTTTGCGTATCGCAGCAGACAGGATCGCAATGCAATGATAAATACTTCCCATACCATTGATCAGGACGGCAATTACACAGTAGTGCTTTCCATGACAGATGGTATCAGTGAGGTTGTGTCGATAGAACTATTTGTGGTGAGTGAGCAACAGGCGATGTCCTTGGAAAAAGGCTTTCGTAAGAACGCGGAAAACATATACAACAGACTTGTCAAAATGATTCTGGAGTAGAGAAGTATTGACTGCGTGGGAAGACTGGTATAAAATATGGTGGCAACATGCAGTAATTAGTATTTATAAGAAATGGGACCGTACATATGCGTATATCCGCTTTTTTAATGCCGTTTTTTACGCTTTTAACAGGTGCTGCCGGCTATTATCTCAGATTGTTGGAACTGTGGAATGTATTTGACACAGAAACAGGACTTCCGCGACGCGGTGCTGCCATCACTTACGTACTGATAGGGCTTACCGCAGTATTCCTGACCGTCACGTTTGTTTTCGCGTTGCGTACAAGATTAAGGTTTATCTCTCCGCGCGGGTTTGAAAATGCGTTCGGCGCTGAGGCGATAGCTTATCCGGCAGTTTTCTTCCTGATTGGCGCAATTTGGCTTGGAGCGACAGTAATGTTTTTTCTAAATATAAATGCGCAGGGAAACGTTCAATTTGCCGAGGTATGCTTTTCCGTTCTTTCAGCGCTCTCGGCAATATCGGTGTCTCTCTTTGCAGCAGAGGTATACCATAGTCCACATCGCAAGTCAAAGCTCGTACTAAGCATCGTACCAACGTTTTTCACGTGTTTCTGGCTCATACGCGTTTATAGTCAAAACGCCTCGAACCCAATACTACTAAGCTATTGTTATCAATGTCTTGCGATAATATCTGCGACTCTAGGGTTCTACTTTACATCCGGTTTTGCATATAATAGGTCAGCGCTCGGTAAGACGATTTTTGCTTATTGTGCCGCGATATATTTTTGTTTTGTGACGTTGGCGGATGAACACACAACGGGAATAAAGCTCATTTTTTTCACTATTATTGTCATAAATGCCATCTACTTATCAATGCTTATAAGAAATATGCAAAGAAAAGATTATATATCAGAGCAGATCAACAGCACTTCATTTGAGAGTTAGCACACTAACACTGTGCCAACTTCCTTACTGTTCATGCCCCGCCGGAACCAGGCGTATTATGCGCCTTTTGTTCGGTCAGTTCCGGGATAAAACCGGAATTCCCTCACGGCAGTCGCTGGGCACGCCTGTTTCCGGCTACCCGTGTAACTCCAACTTCAGTAGTGTGAAA
>Ga0099364_10002122_pt1 | contig 31973 bp, 48 predicted proteins | sample TergutTh196P3_FD_73070 | JGI IMG/M metagenome (GOLD analysis project Ga0099364, IMG submission 73070) | Microcerotermes parvus P3 segment gut microbial communities from Pointe-Noire, Republic of the Congo - Th196 P3 | ecosystem: Host-associated > Arthropoda: Insects > Digestive system > Gut ... | reverse complement strand
AAAGGCCGTTTATGTAGAGGCCCCGGACAAGAGTAGCGGCAAGCGGAGGCAAAAAATCCATATCAGCTATGATTTGATAGGATTCATCCCTTTGGATACGCTGATGAAACGGGAAACGGCATGACCACAAGGCCATGCCATTCCCCAAAAACACATATTACTGTTTTACGCACACCGCCCTAAAAGGAGTGTTATTTTGTGCGCAAATACCGTGCTTTTACATTCCGGTATTTGCGCGCTCTTTTATGCCCCCTGCTTCCTTGTCTTCTCCTTTTAGTCTTGTTTCTTTCCCGTTTTTCTCGCTTCTTCTTCCGCCATTTTGCGTGAATCCTAACACTCCCTTTTTCACGCGCTCTTTAGGAGTGTTTTTTTGCATTCTATTTTACGCTTTCTCCTTTATTTCGCCTTTTCTATTCTCTTTTTACTTCATTTATCAAGAAAATTAACACTGTTGACTTATACCGACACGGCGCGAAAGCTCGACCTGTGACAGCCCGGCCTCTACCCTGAGAATTTTTAACCATTTCATAATATCTATTTCCTCCTCATCACACAAATACCCGCGATATTAGTAATATACCAATAATAAGAGTGTTTGCAAGGAGAAATACAATTTATCTCTTTACATTTACTAATAATACTGGTATAATACTAATAGAGCGTATCGTTCATGGGAGGTATCAACATGTTTGCTAAAAAGCTGAGAGAATTAAGAAAACGGAAAGATATTACACAAGTATTGCTTGCTCAGATGCTCGAAGTATCACAACAAACCGTTGCACGATGGGAAAGTGGTGCCGCGACACCACCTCTTGATACTATCTCTCGTATAGCTAAGTTCTTCGGTGTTCCAACATCATATTTTATTGAAAATGAACCTGGTGATGAAATAAACGAGCTTTCAGCTTATAAGGCTGCTGAAGCAGAGGTATCTGGAAAATTTCTCGATGCAATAAACTCTCTTTTCTCCGCATATCAGCTCATACCAAAGATAGATGGCTCTATTGAAGACTTTGAAACTCATAGATTGTCGGTATTAAAGACATTAGAGGAAAATCCAGAAGCAATGAAGATAGCCACAAGGTCATTTAAACTTGTTTTGTATGCCCTTTCGGCTGGAGCTATGGAGCTGTCAAAAGTAAATCTTAACCGCGCAATCGCTGGCCTGACTGAAGAATCTTTCGATACAGAGCAGATTATTCAAGAAGTCAAAGAAAGGGTGGCAAAGCGAATTCAGTCCATGGTCGAAGTCTTACCTATTGTTTTAATGGAGATTCCTGATGCAATATTTGCGCCTCTTACATCAAAAAGTGCTGAGATAGGTGGTGATTCCGATGGCGAGCATTGAGAAACGTTCTGAAAACACCTATCGTATTGTTGTGTCTGCTGGATATGATGCTGCTGGGAGGAAAATCCGCAAATACTACACTGTCACTTTGCCAGATGGTATGACTGAACGCCAGCGGTAAAAGGAACTCAATCGGTAGGCGGTTTTGTTTGAGCAGGAGGTTGAGACTGGGACATACCTTGACGGTGCCAATATCACTTTCGCCGCCTTCACACATAAATGGATGACCGACTATGCCGAAAAGCGGCTTGCCCCCGGCACTTTGAATCCATACAAAATGCGATTAGAAAAGCGTATCATACCTGCTATCGGCCATATCAAACTGGCAAAGCTTCAGCCTCATCACCTAATGGAGTTTTATAATAATTTGTCGGAGGATGGTATCCGCCTCGACACCCGTTGTACACCCACCTCAGCTCTCATTAGCCTACTGGCAGTTCATGAAACACCGGCACTTGTGAAGCTGTCCGGGATCTCGTTTAAGACATGTCAGAGCATAAAAAAGGCAACCCCACCATTTACGAGGTTGCTGAGAAATTGTGTACCGCTATTAGTGCAGATTTGAACAAGATGTTCACAAGCGATGCTGGTAAAAAGCTTTCAGACAAAACCATCCGCCACCATCATGGCCTCATATCATCTGTTTTATCTGCTGCCGTTAAATGGGGGGTTATTTTATCAAATCCCGCTGACCGGGTAGACTTAGGGAAGATGCCAAAGTACAGGCCGAATTACTATGACGATGAGCAACTAACAGCCATGTTCGCAGTCTTGGATCAGGAACCCCTGCGATATAGGGCAATAGTTTACCTAACTATCGATACAGGAATGAGATCAGGGGAAATCGCGGGGATATGCTGGTCGGACATAAACCTTGATAATGGCATTATCATAGTGGACAAACAACGGTAATATGTTAGTGGGTATGGCACTTTTGAGAAGGCCCCAAAGACTGAGAGTGGATTCAGAACAATTAGTATCTCAAAGACGGTTGAAACTATGCTCCGGCAGTACCGAAGCCAGCAGATAGAGGATAGGTTCAAATTGGGCGATGCCTGGAAAAGTGATAACCTTGTATTTGTGCATTGAGGATGGAATGCCCATGCACCCGCACAGACCGTACAAGTGGTTTACCGAATTCTTGGAGCGTCATGGACTACCGAAGATAACCTATCATCAGCTCCGGCACACAAATGCGAGCCTGCTCATCTCGGCCGGTATCGACGTGGTGACACTTAGCGGGCGGCTCGGCCACGGTGACAAGAATGTCACCCTTAATACCTATAGCCACATCATCAAAAGCAAGGAAGCACAAGTTGCAAACCGCATGGATATATTCTACTCCAAAGCTACCGGAAAAGAGGAGAAAACAAGCGGTTAGTCCCCAAATAGTCCCCAAGGCTTAAATATTGGCATGAAAAAGCCCCGATGCAAGCGACGATTATCCGCATTGCAATGGGGCTTTTTCATGGTCATAAAATGGTGGAGCAACATGACCCAAATACGAAAATCTACTGTTATGTTGGCGGCTTTGCTGTAACTGTCACGCTGTAATTTGCACTGACTATTTTCTGGGCTTTGCTCACTTTCATCACCATCATCCACGGAAAACAGCCCCGAGAACAGAGCTATTGAGTCTTCTCGGCGAGCTTTTTTATATTACCGACCTCGTGGCTCTACGAGGTCATCTTCCCAGCGAGCTTTCTTTATTTTACCGACCTCGCGGCTCTGCGAGGTCATCTTTTCCGGCAGAGATTACTCCCTGCATTGACAGTATACGCGATTCCCGACAAAAAATCAATGATAATCTGTGTAAGAATTATTATATAAATTACCGAAATGTAAGAAATGTAGCCGGGGATTGTCTGTCCCCGGCTTATTCGCGCTATCAAAGCTATGCCCCTGCAAGAGGCTCATTATCTTCATCCTCCATGTGTGGTACAAACAGCGGCGGGTTGTTTATGCGGTACAGAGCGACCAGCAGGTTACGAACCAACGAATCCTTACCGGAGGGACACAGCGCATCGCTGAGGCTGTCAGTATACGCATCGGCGGCACGGTATGAGTCATCATCTTGCTCGCCTTTGAGTGCTGCCTCGATAACCCTGTCAGCTCCCGACCAACAGTTTTCCCGATAATCGCATGTGGCACAGGGTTCGGTGTCTTCAGCCGTTCCCAGCGACTTGTAGACGTATTCCATGTAGTCAGTCATGCTACGCAACCCCCGATACCCTGAAATCCGGCGTCAGTATCAGCATCCCGTCTTGAATGCCGGTACGGTAGAGGCAGTTTAATTCCATGTCGTGAAGTACCCGGAGAGCGTTTATCAATGCTTGAACGGAATCGCAATCCGCAAAATTGCAGGAATCAAAGATGGCTTCGTGAATCCCATCGTATTCCTGCTTGGCGTCGCAATAGGCTTCGCTCTCCATGAGCGGGGCAAGGGTCATCGGGTCGTCGAGGCGACGTATCAGCATATTCTTAAAGGCACGTCCAAACTCGACATTGTTGGTGGCGTTATTGGTATTCATCATGTTTATCGCTCCCTTCATGTTGCCGGGAGTTGTCGCCGCCCGGCCCAGCGCACTTGGGAGATTAAGCGATATAAGCTGCTTGCAGGTTGCATAACTGGTTTGATAAATCAAAATCAGTCTTTAGCCACTCAACGGCATCCTTAACCATGCTATGAACCCATTGCCTTGATAAGCCCACGCTCCGTGCATGAGCAGCATATGGTATTCCCATGCCTATGACGGCCATGACCGCTTCGCTTTTTGCAGGGGTAAGGGCATCTAATGAATCCCGAAGATATTTGCTGCGTTTTGCCTGATATTCCTGTTGGTATTCCTGTTCGATAAAATCATAGAGTTCATCTTCAGCGGTGGGACTGACGAGCATATCAACGAGACTGACTTCATTGCCGCTTCCATCCGATACCCTGACGTCATCGAGCTTGGTTTCTCTGTAAAGGTACTTCATGTTGTGCAGATTTGCGGCGGTGGTGCATCTTTGCTTGAGCCGGTATTCCGCATAGGTGAGGAACTTGACACCCTTTTCGGGCTTGAACTTCTCGACCGCGGCATGTATCGCCAAGTACGCTTCCTGCTCCAAATCAGCTATCTCCACGCCCATCTCGGTGCAGCGGTCATAATGGAGATAGTAAAACGTGTTCGCCCGTTTGTAGGCATATCGCTTCACCTGCTCCCACAGGGTCGGCATCAGGTCAGTTTCGCCGGCTTTGATTCTGGCTACCAATTCTTCGTTTGTCATTTTTGTTCGCTCCTCTCTTGATTTCGTGGAGCGGGTCTGTTATAATCAGGTTACAAACCCGCTCCGGCGGTGTTCGTGGGGGCTTCATACATCGGGCTTTTGAACGGGACTGATGTATGGGGCCTTTCTCATGCAACGGAGAATCTACGAGCCTCCGTTGCCTTGGTGTACCGGGCGGCCACGTCAGGCAGCTCTTTCTTTAGGGCGGTGGTGTCTACCCGGTTGCTCGTATAGGTCGTGTAGCGGACGGTAAAAACATCTACGATGAGACTGTCGGTTTGTCGGGCATCCATTTCGGCGGTGATGGCGGCTTTCAGACCGTCGGCTTCCTCTTCCAACTGCTTGATGAAGATTTGCAGTTCTTTGTACTCCCGGACGATGCTGATAATTTCGTTCTGGCTCATTGCGAGTCCCTCCTTATATTCTTGATTTTCGTTGGCTTTTTTGACGTACGTATCGTAGCAATACTATCTACCATGTCAATAGTTTTTCAAAAAATATTTCTCCTCCTGCAAAATATTTTCAGAGCGTTCGGCATGACGCATCTCGGCCCCGGACAGGTATTGGAGTCCATGAAAAAACCGCCACAGGCTTTGAACAGCCTTTGGCGGGGGTTTTGTTTGACAGATGATGGTACTTTGGCTTTGCTTATTAAGCGTGTTTTTAGCTTGTAATCAGGGCTGTCATTCCGTCGGATTTCCAATGGAAAACGTGCATAGCTTATCATCGGGAAACTTTTCTTTCATTCTTTATACCTAACATGATAAACTGACTGTAAGGCTTTGTGCAGCCAAATATGATGACGGAGGTCTATAATATGACAAGCAAAACAGACAAAACCGCTGTGGAAGTGGCAAAGAGAGCAGCCAGCTTGAGGAAAATCTTGGCGGAAGATTTCAATATCCACAGCGACGAGGAGCTTATCCGAGAGTCAGAGAAAGCAATGCGAGAACTCGACCGTATTGTCTTTTTACTTGCCGGAGAATCTGCTCTTACCGATTGGCGGCGGCGCAGACGAATAAGGTTGTCGAAGTAATAGGTGAAAAATGAAATAGCAAAATCCCGTCACGGGCGTTTTCTGCCTCTGTGACGGGATTCTTTTGTAACACTGTTTACTCTATAGCCGAGTAGTCAAACACGTTCCTTGTGGCTGTACGGACCTGCTGTGCGTATAGATTAGTGTTCCCATTCAAACTCGGATAAGGTTTCAATCGAAATTTTGAAATAGATGGTTCCTGCGTATGTTCCCGGAGTGTTTTGCGAGCTGTAAATCGGTTGGAGGAATACCGTTCCAAACGAACGCGCCACCGTGTTTCCGGTAACAAATTCTGCGATAAACTTATCGCTCTGATTCTTCTAGGTTAATTGTAGCGGGTATTATTATTGTGTACGTTGCGCTCGGTTCATTGGAAAAGCTCGGCTCGGTGGGCGGTTCCGCAACATCCGGCACAATTTCAAATATAACATCTACTGACGTTAAATCGCCTGAACTGTATGTATCTGAGCTTGCAGCCACAACAGGAAACAAGGCGACAAGTATAACAGTGACAAGCAAAAGCGATATTGACCTCTTAATCATGGCAGAACCTCCAACACAAAAGCAATGTCCGCGCCATTGAGCGGCGTTAGGTTGTCGAGTGAATAAGCGGAGTACCGGGCGACCGCTCCCTCATGCGTTCCCGCTGGGGTTGCGTTCGCCAGTTCCACAACGCCGACGGACTGCCCCGGTCCGAGGACGCCGGAGCGGTAGAATTTTGAACCGTCCGCAAGCAACAGCGTAACCACAAAATAACAGGTGTTGCTTGCGGGGTTGCCAATGTTATCAGCTTGCGGCATACGCCCACGAACGGTGAGCCGCTCAAAGCCCGGAACAGCAATAGACCCGCTCAGAGCCGGCGGCTCAATTATCTCAATTGGCGGTAGCGCAGGGGTGGGCGACGATTCCTCTATAAACAGCCCGACTGGAACCGTCGCGTCGTCAGCCGACACACGCGCCGCGCCAACTGTGTACCCGATAAACACGGCAGTCAGCGCAATCAAAACCATGCAACCCGCAATAATAAGAATGTTCAATCGACCCCTCCTCTTCATTATTCGTCCCCCTTTTTGTCGGAATATGGCGATTGTACCACGATTCCGCTCGAAAGGCATTGCAAACCGGGTGGGTGATTTTCGCGTCGCCATCGCCACATCGTTGACGCTTCGGCAGGGCAGCTTTCCTTACTCCCATCCAGAACTGCGTTGATGACCGCCGCCGTGTAATGCTTTCGTGGCAGCGTGAAGTCCGGCAGTTCGATATGTAGCACGTCGCAGGACGGGCATCGGACGCGCCGGAGGAGATAAAACGTAGCTTGGCCGTCTCCCCCGAACGCTCGGCGCGACCGGGTATCATATCCTAAACAAAGGGAGCCGCAGGTCGGACAAAGCGGCGCGTTATACGAGCGGATGCGGAAAGCATCCGCGCCCTCGACCTTCTCGATTTTATACTGATGTGTGATAATCACGAGCTGTCGTTGTGCTGGTGAAAGCAAAAAAGCCGCTGGGGGCCAATATCGAGCCCTCGGCGGCATATCCTCGTGCGGCGCGGGTATTAGTCCACAGACCAATCCTCAAGCTGGAGTCCGTCGATATTTTCAAAGTCTTTAGTGTTGTTGGTGACGAGGGTACACTTGTTTTCGATACAAAAGGCGGCGATTAAAATATCCAGTTCGCCCACCGTCAACCTCTTTTGGTACAAGTCTGTGTAAACCTGTTCAGCTTGATTCCACGAATGTACATCCATTTCCGCCAATGTACAATATCCCTTGTAGGCAAGCTCTGCATATGCTTCTTCCTTTTTAGGGGCGGATGTGATACGGAAGCCCCGACGCAATTCGTAGTCAACTATTTTCGGTATTACCAAGTCACAACCCCGTGTAACCGCATCATGAAGACTGCTCCGCACGTTTGAGTCTTTACGCAGATAACGTATTATAATATTCGTATCTAAGGCATAAGTCGTTTCCATACACTCACCTTCAATCAGTCAGGTTCAGAGGCTCACGCATCGCTTTTGAACGTGGGATGTCGGGCAAGTCCTCACCCATCGCTGCATTGATTACAGCATCCAATCGCTCAAGCCACGCAGCGCGACCCTGCCGTTCTTCCTCTTTGATTCCTTCGGCATTTTGGTGAAGTTCCTCCAGCCAAGCCTTCTTATCTTTTCCTTCATCAACAACCGCAACATTATCGTTATAAACGAGGACTGCCTGAACCCGGCGCGGAAACACTATCGCTTCGATTGGGGTGAACCGTCCATTTTCCAGAAAACCGTTAATCGCTCTCATGGTCGCTCGCTCCTTTCTCGCGCTCTATGCGCTCATTGACAGAACTGACGAAGTATCCGTTTAGCGACTGCCCCGCAGCCTCGGCATATGAAAGTATTTCACCTTTGCGCCCCTTCGGAACCCGAATTTTAACCTCGTCATAGTTGGCCTTTTTATACTTAGCAACTGCCATTTGCTGAGATTTGCTTATAGGCATATCAAAACCCCCAGACCTCGATGCTTTCGCTTCTGTCTAAAGCATAGCATAAATAGATAGGGGGGTCAATAGATAAATCGAAAATATTGTTTTCGGGAATACTTTGCAGAACACTTGGAAGTTGTAATGCCTTTTTTCACTAACTGTCTTCACGCCCATTGTCAGGAATATAGATAACCACATCCTGCTTGTCATTGTTGAAATTGACACTGAGATTATTCTCCGCGTTGTTCTTTTGCAAATCCCCAGACAGCTCAAGTAAAAGCCGGGACGCATGTACATCTCCTGACTGAGCTTTTAGCGCGAGCCGGGCGATGATTCCCATGAGATTAGTGCGGTCAAGCGAGGCAATCCCCAGCTTTTCGAGGTTTTCGTCAAGTTGAGCGGCGGCGGGGAGGTCGAGAAACAAACGGGCGGTCTCTCTCGCATCCTTTTTTGCTCTCCTTGCTGCGCCCGACGCTATACCTCCTTTTTGCCCCCATTTCCGTGCTTCCTCCGTGCTTCGAGGTGGCCTTAGATTGTCTTTCCCTGCCATAACCTTCACTCCTTTCCTCCGTCATCGCACAACCCGATAACAGCCGCAAGGACGACGTTACCGGGGGTGCGTGGGTTTTTTATTGCTCTGAACATAAAGTGCCTGTGTGACGCTTTATGCCGTCTCTGCTGTAAGCCCCGGCGTTCACGAGGCTATAGCTCAGTCTTTAGTATCTTCGATAGGTTCAACCGGGTTCGCTATCCGGCCCTTACGAAATTTGAGATGCTCGGCAAACTCTGCATCGCCTGTCATTCCGGCCCGTCGTTTGTAATCATACCGCGGAGCCCAGCTTGCTTCATCAAACAGGCCAATTTGACAAGGATTTAGCGCGGCTTGCTCCGTGATGTTCATTTGCCAGTCGGTCTTTCCGACCGCCTTGCCTTTGCGGGTATGAACGTCGTACACCCATTCGGGAATCTCGCCGGGTTCCAACTTGGGGTATTGGGCGATGTCAACGTGTTCAATATCCTCCGGTGAGAGAACAACATCCGGGACCATGAAATTACAGGCGACATAACAAGCATCCCGGTTCTTTCTTGCCATACACAAAAGCGTTATGGCTTTTGCGATGAAAATAGGGTCGCGGTCGTAACCCTTGCGTTTGGCGTTGGAGAGGTTGTCCGCATGGTATAGGGCGACTATTTCTTTTGTAATAATCCCCCAAACATCCTCTGCGGATATTTGCGCGAGCCGCTTCCAGAGGTAGTTGTGATAGCTGCCGAACAGTTCATATGCGGCATAACCAGCCCTCTCGAAGTCGCAACGGCGGATGGCCTTCTGGAGCATACTGGATATGTCGTACATATTGTGGCCGTTCTTGGTGGTCGGGATATAAGACATCTACATTCCTCCTGACGATGTAATTTGAACGCATCATCATCGTAACAAGCCTAACCGCCTAGTCAATAGGTTTTTCAAAGGTTTTCAACGTTTTACGCGAATGTATGGCTTGTTGCTGTCAAAGTTATAAGCGAAATACTTGCCCCACCTGATTTTCATTAGGTTAATACTGGCGACCTGCTGGCTGCGCTTTTTGTCTGACAAACCGCCGGCATTGGTGTCGGTCAGACCCTTGCTGCAAAAATATTTAGGCTTGAGGATGATGCGATTATACAAAAGCTCTTGCAGTACGACATCTAAATCCCAGTTGAACTCGACATCCTCCCGCAGTTTCGCCTTAAAAGCCTTGCGGTTTACCCAGCGCATCCCTCCGCTGGTTCCCTTAAACTCAAACTCACTGTTATAGTTCCACGGTGCGGTTGTGGGGTCGGTGGCGGCATATCCGATGCTTAAGTCAAGCATAATCTGGGCTATACGCTCAATCTCCGACATGATGATTTCGGGAGAATCAATTACAACATTACTTTCGAGGCGATGGTAAAAATGGTGCAGGTCATCGTCAAGGATGGCGATTAAATCCTCCGGAGCGTTTTCTATGAGCCAGCGATTAACCTTGACGACGCTGTTTATCTGACTATCCTCCACGGCCAGAATCGACGTGATGCCGTGTTCCCTGTATGCCGCCTCCTCGCTCTCTCGCACAACATAGACATGCCGCTCAAGCAGATTGTGGGTGGTTGCGGTCGCGGCGCGTTTGTAGCTGGGGATATAAATTCCGAGTGTTGCTGTTTTACTCATTCTTGTCCCACCCTTCCGGCAAAACATACCCGCAGTTAAACAAATAATCCAGCACAGACAGGTTTTCACAGAACGCACCGAACTTCTGCGGATACGTGAATGGCCGATAGTCTGAATACATAAGTTTAACGCCGGCGGTCCGATATACCTCCTCCTGATGATATGCCGCCGCGCCTCTGCCGCTGAAATAAGTATTAGCTCCGAGTGCTTGGCAGAGGTTGATAATACGGTCATCCTTACATCCTTCGGGCATGAGCTCCGACGCAAGGATGAGCCGGCATCCAATTCTGAGCTTTTCTGCTATCATTGTAGAGGCGCAGATGTTGAGAGCTGCGAGTGAATCATAATCGTCAAGAATGACCGCAGCTATGTCGGCACACACTTCGTCGAAGTGCGGAGTTCTTGAATAAGCGCATTGGAGCGTCCGCAATAACCGCTTCCTGTCCGCGCCGGTGGCTGCTATCGGGATTAAGCTTAGAGGCTTCACACCATAGGAAATGGGCATTGTAATCCGTTGCTTGCCGCCGGGCCCCTTGAGGTAATTGAAGTTGTGATACTTTCCCTTCGAGAAATGAACATCATCGGAGAACACGAAAACGTCTGCCCGGAGCATCTTATAAAAATATCCGAGATATGGGAAAAAGTCGGGTTGATGCGATGCGAGAATCATGGCTTTATCTCCGTTCAGATATATTTTGACGCTGAGCTTTGCTGCCTTGCCGCTTCTTCAAAATCGGTTTTCGCCGCGTGAGCATCAATCATATCAAGCAGAAAGCCAACATCGTCGTATAGTTGCTCAATTAAGCACAGAGCTTGTTTGCGGTTGGTAGGGTCGTTGTCTCTACCGTAGCGGGAATGTCGGCGTTTAATAAAATCTAATCTCGCGGCTGGACTTTGGGAATCTTTTGAGCGTTTCATGGCTTTTCCTCCATTTCTTCCTTGTCGATGAGCTGGCATTTTATCTGGTCGTACCATATGGCACGGGCGTTGATTCTCCGCTTCTTGGCGATTTTGACCTTCTTTCCCTCAATCCCAAGTTTTCGGACGAGTTGGTTATAATCAAGCTCGTTTTTACAAGCGATAAGGACATAATCATATTTCTCGTAATGAATGAGCTCCATATCTGTAATGCCACGTTCCTCCGGGTCATCAGCAGGAGCCCGTAAACCGAGGTCAATGTGGAGGTCTGCCTCCCAGTCGGCTATCATAGCCCAATCCCACTCACCGACATGGGTATTATCTTTGACGTTGATAATCTTTTTCTCTGCGGTGCTGTAACCCACGAGACGCTTGCATAAAACTTTCATATCAGGGTCTTTTTTTTGGAGGACGGTTACGCGCTGATTCCCGGCAATAACATTATTGTTTTCGTCAATAACAATGACCCCCAAAATCACCGAGCGTGTCAAGGGAGCGTTCGAGGCTCTCCATCCGCGCCTTACCTTCTTTTCCCTTGACTTTCCTCGGATTTTCAAACCCGAATTTCAAATCTCCTACCCGCATTTCAACGGTTTCTATTGACTTCATATTTTCACTCCTCATATTTACAGACTGGCCATGAACGCAATCTCAAACGCCTCGGCATACATCATGCCGGCCTGACAACCACGGTGTATTGAAAGGCTTTTGATTCCTTGCTCGCTCCGTGGGTGCGGGGGTTCCCGCATAACGCCTTTATACTGAGACAGGGCTTCAATTTTCTTCGCTATGCCCTCCTCGCCAACCTCGACAAACAGGTTCGGGAAAAACGGCTGAACGCTCCGATTGAGCTGCCAATCGGTAGACGAGAGAACATCCATAAACAGTAGTTGTTTGAGTGCTGGGGCTGTTGTTGTTTGCCTCTGGAAGAGCCGCGCCGCTTCTTGGCAGCATTGAGATACTTTCTGATGGTCTGAATGAAGGTCTGCGGGGTGATGAGTGATAATCACCTCTGAGCCAAGCTCAAGGATGCTGCGTTCTATGAATTGCACAATATCCTGATGCGGGTATACGTTGAGGCTGCTGTCGCGGAAACTCCCGGCCCTGACGTTATTGACGCCGAGGGCTGCCTGTGATAACCCTATATCCTCCTTGAGCTTGTCGGTCTCCGGGCGGTTCGACCGGGCTTCAGCATACCCGCAGATGATACAGACATCCACCGTGTCGCCGGCAATGACGCGCTTATGTATCGTGGCTCCGCCGCCGAGAACCTCGTCATCAGGGTGTGCGACTACAAAAAGATATTTCATAAAATTTCCTTCTTTCCCGATGGTTTGTCCTGTCCATCTGTATTCGTAGCATCGAGCATATTTAAGACGATATCCTCCACAATAGATGTGTAGCTGTTCTTAAACCCAGCCATGCTCTTTGTCCGATACGGGTCTATTGCGCTTTCACGCTTCGCTGTTTTGCACTCCTGAAAAAACTCATCACGCATGGAACGGATAACCGGGCGACGGCGCAGCCAGTGTACAGCGGTTTCCTGCATACTTGAAACTGCTTGCCGTGATATGCTTAACTCATCGGCAAAAGATTCATGTGTCCGACCCCAATATAAGCACTCGCGGATTATGCGGGTGTGTAGCGGGTTCGGTAGTAATTCTGCTTCGGCAAGTATAGTTTGCGCGATGCTGTATATCGAAACATCCTCAACAAAATCCGTGGAGTGTGGGTCTGGCAGGTAATCAGAAAGTATAGTGTCTTCCGTTCCCCCAAGCGGCTTGTCAAGGCTTACGGCTACATTTATCGGGTCTACCTCCGGTCTGAATTTCTTAATTATTGCCCTACATGAATTATGGATACAGAGGTCAAGGATTGTCGAAAATGCCCCGCGGACCGGGTCGTATGCGTCAACGGCCTTCAAAAATCCAAAGAAAGCGTTTTGACATAAATCATCGTACTCATACCGCTTTGAGTGCTCTTCACCACGGCAATATCGGCCACATATCGCTTTAATTAAACCTTCCACCATGCCCCATAATTCGGGGATGGCGGCGTGGTCTTTTTTTGCCCTTATAGCCAATGCGTTTACGGTTTGTCGCCGCTGCATTGGTTCCATTGACATTTGCCTCCCCCGCAGATAAAATAATACTGTGACGCATGTTTTATCCCTATAAGGCAAAAGGCGGGGGCCGTGAGGCTCTCGCTTTTATTTCCAGTCAAGAGCTTCCACACCAAACAACCAAAACGCAAGCCGCTCGATAGCAGATGATATATCGCGGTAAGTGGTCGCAACATCCACGTTGAAAAGCTGCGCTATTTCTCTGACTTCAAGCAGCTCTGGGGCAAGGTATTTTAATGTGAGCGCGTATGTTTGCCGGGCATACGCTGAATTTTTAGCCACTTCGCGTTCCTTGCTCAGGTGGCGAACCGCCCACACAATAACCCGCCTCTCTTCATCCGTGGCTGCACCGTCCCGCACACGCTCAAGAAGCCGGCGCGTTTCTGCTTTGCACCGTTTCACATTCTGTTTGGCATTGCGCCCCAAGTCGTTCATAATGAGGCTGAACACAAGTTGCCCCATCTTCTCATCTGCCGTGCGCGGCTCCAAATATTCTGCCAGCTCATCGTACAGCGTGTTAAAATTGGAGTCCAGCATTTGAATACCTCCAGTTTATAGCGGATTATTAACCTCGCGTTGTATGTCCTCAATAAGTCTGCCAAGACTGTGGAGCGCATCTTCAAAATCATCTGTGCAGTTTTCCTGATACGCCCTCTCAACCTTCTCGACCATTACGGCAAGCTGCGGGGTCCATGTGTTACACAACGGATGCTCATGTAGACACTTTTCAAATTCTTCGGTGGTGCGAAGAGCCTCTGTGTAACGGTCATGGGAGGGTAAAAAAGGCATTCCCCATATACCGTACTTGAACAAATACTCCATTTCCAGCCGGTGTAGTTCTCTCTGAGCTTCAAGTAACCTCTCAATGTCCTTTTTGGAAATAGGTTCGCTTGAGCTTGCGAGTTCGTTTTTTATTTTTTCAAGCCTGTCATCCGCGGTGTAGTATGCCTCGGTTTCGGTGCAGCCAATCCATACATCGGGGTCTCTTATCCATTCTGCGAAAGTGCCGACGTATGGGTTGTTGTTTTTATGCTGGTTGTTCATCTTAAAATCCCCTTTCGATTTTTGCACTACTAAAGGTCTTCATCATAGTTTTTGTGGGAGCTGTGAGCGTTCCGGGGTGGACCAATATAATTCCCATCATCGTCGAAGTTGTCGAGGGCGTTCTTGAATCCCTTGAGCTTGCTGGGGTCGTGCGCCGGAGCGCCTCGCCTATGTCCTAAATTTCCGGTTTCCTCCTTCCGACGTTTTTCCCATGTGATGACCGCTTGCTTCCAGTCCTTCATTTACTGATTCCCGACTTTCCAGCCTTTCGAGGCATAGAACGCGACAAACTGCTCGGCGTCGACGTTGTTCCCCCTGCTCTCGCAGTATGCTTGTACCTCATCGTCAGTGGGCGGGACAAATTTAGATTGTGCCGCCTGTGGCGGCTCTGATGCTTCTTTTATTTCTTCAGCTTTTTTATCCTTCTTATCTTTCTTCCTTAGTTGCCCTTTGTTTGCCACCTGTTTGCCGTTTGTTTGCCCTTCGTTTGCCGATTGCTCGCCGGTTTGTTTGCCACCCAAACTGTCTGAGCCTTGATATTTGTCGTAGTTTGCAATAGTTATCAGGCTATATCTGTTTGCCGTTTCTATTGCCACTTCGCCCGTCTTTTTCAGCTTGTCTAAAGATGTTCGTATGTTCTTGGTCGATAGCCCCGTTTCCGCCACAAGCTTTGAGACTGAAGTTATACGCTGGCCGCGCAAGATGGTTTTGCCCTGCCATTTCTTATCCTCGTAATTGACGGTCAGAAGGAGATGCCAAAACAGGCGGGAGGTGTTTGAGTCGTTATACCATTCCCACGTCAATATTGAACGATAAATCTTGATATAGCCGTTCTCCAGCAAACGCCTCTCCCTCCTCTAATATTAGGATTTATTGCGTATCTGTAACTCAAACGACGATATACTGCACAAAAGTTACACGGCGGTAAGTAGAAGTTAAAAAAATATATCTGCATCACCTGTTGTCGAGTTCTCCGTTGCCGGTTGCTCCTGCTCTGCCAACCATATTTCAAAAGCCTCACGATTGCGCTCACAATAAGCGCGAATCACACTGTATGTACTCTGTGCAAAGCGTCGCGCTCCTTCGTCAGTGAAGGTGACGGGTGCGCCGACAGTTTCGACGACCAGACTATTTTGCATTTGCTCCGTCCCCCTCGGTCAGGTATTCAGGCGTTACGTTCAATGCTTTTGCAATTTTACCTACTGTTGACGGTTTTGGGGTTGTATTGCCGGCCATATATTGAGTTATTGATTTGCTTGATAGCCCTGTTGCCATGCTCAATTTACCGGCAGTAAATTCAGAGTTTGCCATTGTACAAGCTAACTTATAAGCGAGCAGTTTCATCGTCGATTCCTCCTGACTATCCTAAAATAGGATACTGATACGCACATAATGCACCTAATATAGGAGTGTATCAAGTAGTGTTTAGAAGTTTTCGGTAAAAATATTGACAAATTAGGAGTGTTAGAGTAGGATGGCAAGTAAGGGGTGAGTGTTTTGGCGATTGGTGAAAATATTAAGAAGGCTCGAAAAGCCGCTGGATTAACACAGAAACAACTTTCTGAAAAAATAGGCAAAGGGCTTTCAACTGTACAAAAATATGAGCTTGGCATTTTTGAGCCGTCAGTATCTATAATAGGGGAAATAGCTACTGCGCTTGGTGTTGACGCTTATTATTTGCATTACGGATATACCTGCGAGGAATGGATGTCAAACGCTCTCAAGGGCAAAAAGTCAGATAGTTTAATGGACGGCAAGATAACAGTATACGAGCCTGTTCGAGAAGACGAAAAAACATTTACGATAGAGGTTTCTTTAGACGATGAGAGTATGTCGGCTGATGAGTTGACGATGGCTCTCAAGGTAATTTTCGAGTCAGCGCGTGAAAACAACATCTCAGTGGTTGCGCTCTCGGAATTAGCCGCTGCCGCCGCTGCTGCAATATCTGAAAAACGTAATAAGCAAAAGGACAGTGATGCCCAATGAATGTAGTTATCTACGCCCGTTTCTCCTCCCACGCCCAAAACGAGCAGAGCATAGAGGGGCAGCTCAAAGAATGTTATGCTTATGCGGAACTACACGGTTACACCGTCATCAAGGAATATATAGACAGAGCTTTGAGCGGGACAAGCGATAAGCGACCGGAGTTTCGGCGCATGATTGAGGATAGCCATAAAAGGCATTTCAAGTATGTGCTTGTTTACCAGCTCGACCGTTTCGCTCGTGACCGCTATGACAGCGCGCATTATAAAAACATTCTCAAAAAGAACGGCGTTCGGGTGTTGTCTGCCCGTGAGAATATTTCGGATGACGCAAGCGGCGTGTTGATGGAGGCAGTTCTTGAAGGAATGGCGGAATATTACAGTCGAGAGCTTTCGCAAAAGATACGGCGCGGTATGAACATAAATGCGGAGAAATGCCTCTCTACCGGGGGCAATCTTGCCCTCGGTTATTGTGTGGATAGCGAGAAGCGTATACAAATCGACCTTGCTACAGCTCCGGCAGTTTTGAAAATTTTCGAGATGTACGCATCCGGCTCCACGATGGCAGAGATAATCAGGTATCTCAACGGGCAACAGATAAAAACCTCGCAGGGTAACGAGTTCAATAAAAACAGCATCAACCGCATCCTGACAAACAAGCGGTACGCCGGAATTTATACATACAACGGTGCTGAAACGGAGGGCGGCGTCCCTCAAATCGTGCCGGATAATCTTTTCTATGAGGTGCAGACCATGATTGAGAAAAAGAAAAAAGCCCCTGCAAGAGCAAAGGCGGCGGTTGACTATATTCTGAGTTCAAAGTTGTTCTACGGTCATTGTACGGCGGCCATGACTGGTGTCAGCGGCACTGGTAAGACCGGCGCAATGTACCGCTATTACCAATGCGTTACCAACAGGCGGGACAATTCCTGTAAGAAAAAGACGGTACAGAAAGATTACATAGAAGATTTAGTCATTACCGAGACTTTGAAGCTGCTCACGCCGGAGAATATTGACAAAATCGCCCGGCAGGTCGTCGCGCTGTGCGAAAAGGAAAAGAACAGTGACGACAGCAAACGCCTTAAAAAGCTGCTCAAAGAGAATGAAAAGGCGACGATCAACCTCGGCGAAGCCTTGAAAAAGGGCAAGGCGACGGACTTTATACTTGACGAGATTGAGAAACTCAAGCGGGAACATTCGGAGCTTGAAGCACAGATTACCCTTGAAAGTGTCAAACTCCCTACACTGACCGTGCAGGAGGTCAAATTTTTCATGTCGCAGTTCAAAAAGGGCGACACCAACGACCCCAAGAGCCGCCAAGCCCTGATTGACACATTCGTCAACAAGATTTACCTTTACGACGACAAAATGACTATCCTGTACAATGCACAAGACAGTCATTCTGACGTTGACCTCGATGAACTGAGTTCGTCTGGGGTCGGAATGGTGGAGGCGAGGGGAATTGAACTGCCGCGGTGCCGTTTTTCGGCTATGTTATGCGGGTTTACAGGCTCCCGGATAATCCCGGTCAGTACGCCGATTTCTCGTGGGGTTCTTCCCGGTTGCTCCCCAACAATTTTGACCTGATTTAGGGCATATTTTTTAGTCTGTGCAACTTCTTGTGCAACTATTTTTCACATTAAATCAAGCCCGTTTATTGTCCGAAAATTCATCCGGAAATATTTAGGTAAAAATATTCTGAATGGTCAAAAGCCCCTCAATGACTTGGCCGTCCGTCATATCTTCGGACAACAGACGATTGCATCCGAATGCAAGGGCTGCCGCCAGCATAAGGCAATCATAAAATGAATATTTATATCTGCTATGCAATGATAAGGCTTGTTTGATGATTTCCGGGGTGAGGGTATGCACGTTGCAGGCTTCGCAGATTTCATCTATGGCTGTTTCGATTACGTCTATTGGAAGATTCCATTTTTTAGTGCATACATTGCAAAACTCATTGAGCGCTTGGGTGCTTGTAACACAATCATGTTCATGCAAAGCCTTTTGCGCCTGCTTCCTCTTTATATCTTCATCCTCTGAATACAGGTATAAAAATACATTGCTGTCAATAAATACCCTATCGCTCATTGGCTTCTTCCCGGTCGAATTTAAAGCCCTTTGTTTTTACACGAAATGCGGAAAAATCACTTTTATCCTTTTTATCGTCCTGTGCTATTATAATAACCTTTACGTTAGAGGGTACTTTGTCGCGGTATATATCCGGGATATGAATAATGCCGTTTTTTGTAGTGGAGCTAAATTCATATGCTTGCATGGGTTTCCCTCCCTTTCACAGCTCTATAGATATTATACACGCCACGCGCTATTATAGCAAGGGCAAAGCGGGGTTTAATCGCCCCGCCTTTAATTTATTATACTGCTTACGCCCTCACCGCTTCTACCTTAACCGTTCCCCGACTATTCACCGCTCCGCTTGTGCCGTACATTTCGCGGATTTCGTCTAAGTCGTAATCTTTGCGGCTCCGCTTTTTGTAATCTTCGGGCTTTAAGTACCAAGCGATTTTTTTACTGTGCCATTGAAAGCGCAACGCCTTTAGCTGTTCTCTGTGCGGTTTCGTGTTCCCTGTAACCCATACAAAACAGCCGATAATTTCTATTACAATGTCATCCATCCGCATAAGCTTGTCTATTAGCTCTTTGAAATGTTCGGCGGTTTCGGTGGTGGATTAAAATACATATACAGTCATGGTATAGCTATTATTATATTTAAACTTTATACTGTAAGCGTCAAAAGAGAACCCTCTTGTACAGGTGGGTTCTCTTTTGGCGCTTACAAAAATGCAACTAGTAGTGCAACTTTAGCAAAATAAATTCCGCATTATCATCACGATAATGCGGAATTTTGTTATGGAGGCGAGGGGAATTGAACCCCTGTCCGAAAATCCATCCACACAGCTTTCTACGGGTGTAGCTTACCGTTTACATTCCCTCGCTATGCCGCCGGCAAGCGGGCTGCATAGCTTGGTATCCCTAATACATCAGCCGCGCCGTGGAACTCGCGGAAGACGTTCACCACTAAATTTTACACCCTTGCCGGCCCGTGGTCCCTCCGGTTCGGATGGCTGCTTAACTAAGCAGCAAATGCTAAATTATTATCTTCAGCGTTTATATTTTTTTGCGTGTTGTTAAAGGGTTCACGCGCCCCTACCCGCTTACCGTGATTCAAAATCCCCGTCGAAACCTTTACGCCCCCGAATAGGAATTAGAAAATAGGAATTAGGAATTAGCAGCAACGGCTAATTTCTTGCATTGCACCTACATCTTCTCCGGTTCACCCCAATCTGCGCCGAAAGTTTCCACTGTCATCTTTTTTATCTTCTGCTCGGCTTTCGGGCGGTCATTTGCGTCAGTCTCCGTTTTTGCAATCGCGTTTACAATATCCATGCCCTCGGTAACCCTGCCGAATGCCGCGTAATCGCCGTCAAGGAAACCGGCCTCCCCATGACAGATGAAAAACTGGCTGCCCGCTGTATTATATGCCGACTGCGGGTTAAAAGGGTTCCCTTGCCTTGCCATAGAAAGCACGCCGGGTTTATGGGGGATATCGTTTTTCTTAAACCCCGCGTTTGCAAACTCCGCCTTTATATTATACCCCGGACCGCCCATCCCGGTGCCGTCGGGGCAGCCGCCTTGGATCATAAAGCCTTCTATTACACGGTGGAATATAATCCCGTCATAATACCCGGAACCCGCCAGGCTGACAAAATTCTTCACCGTATTCGGAGCTTTATCGGGATAAAGCTCCGCCTTTATAATCCCGCCGGTTTCCATCTCGATTGTTACCACCGGGTTCGCCTTGCTTCCGCCCGAGTTTCCCGCCATATTAAATCACCCCTGTTAATATTTTTCCGGTCAACGCAGCCTTTCTTTCACGGCACGCTCCATATCGCGCTTGGCGTCGCGCTTGGCCATATCGCCGCGCTTGTCATAAAGCTTTTTGCCCTTGCACAGCCCGACCTGCACTTTAACTTTTGAATCCTTAAAATACACCGAAAGCGGGATCAGCGAAAACCCCTTCACCGCCGCTTGGCTCCCCAGCTTATTTATCTCGCGCTTGTGCATGAGCAGCTTTCGCGCGCGGATAGGGTCTTTGTTAAAGATATTGCCCTGCTCATACGGGCTGATATGCATTTGCCGCACGAAAATTTCGCCGTCCCGCACCTCGCACCACGCCTCTTTTAAGTTACAGCTTCCGCCCCTCAGGGATTTCACTTCTGTCCCCACAAGCTCAATCCCCGCCTCAAAGCTTTCCTCCACGAAATAATCATGGCGGGCTTTCCTGTTTTGCGCGATAATTTTAAAATTTGATTTTTCCGCCATGTAAACCTCTCCTTATCTTATGCTCAATCCCCGTGTTCTTTTAACTTTTTGGCATAACTCGCCAAGCACCGGTTCATTATTACTTCCGGCCTTGTACCGTTTTTCTCCGCTATTTCGGCAAAAATCTTATAATCTTCATGCCTTACGGCGACCTCCGTTTTTTTATTCAGCTTCTCAAAAAACGGGTTTCTTACCCCCCTTTTTAATTCTTCAATCGTGTATTGTTCTGTGATTTTCATGATTAAGCGTACCCCCTATTATAAATTTCTTTTTCGGTTCTGTTCGCTTCCCTCGCGGATATTATTCTTACTATATCTTCATTTATTCCGCGATAACAATGGCATACTGTCATTTTACGTAATTGAAAGTCTTCTCCGATTATAATAAACCTTTCCTCGTCTATTGAATGGGGATCGTCATATATATAAACAGCATATTCATCATCAAATACGCTTTCCGCCTCTTGAAACGAAATACCATGCTTAATTCTATTAAGCTCATTCTTTTCCTCATCCCACTCAAATACCAAACTCTATTCACCCCACTTAACACATAAAATATTTTTATATCCCCATACAAACATCCAGCGCCAACCCCAAAACCATCCCCCTGATGTCCGTCCTGCGCGAATAACCCCTGCTGTCCCACTCGCTGCCGCCTAAATTGTCCCCGGCATAAAGTATCTGCCCGAATTCTACATTGTTATAACGCGCGGCGGCAATGTACGCAGAACATTCCATCTCAACCGTCACGCAGCCTTCTGCCTTGCGCTGTTTTATCTTAGCCTGGGTTTCCCTGTAAAGCGCGTCCGTTGTCCAGGTTTTCGCCGTAATATACGGGACGTTTCGTTTTGCCAGCGCGCTTTCGATTTCCCGCACGATATGCGCGTCCGCCTCAACTTCGCGCGAAGGCTCAATGTAGTGGTACGATGTCCCCTCGTCCCGTACAGCGGCCGACGGGATGATCAAATGCCCCACGGCGATATCCTCCCGCAAAACGCCGCAGCTCCCGCAGGCGATAAATTTTCTGCAGCCCAGCGCGCAAAGCTCCTCAATTTGCCCCGCGGCTATCGGCGCGCCCACGCCCGCTTGAATCAGCGCGATTTTCCCGCCTTTATATTCCAGCTCATACATCGGCAGCTTCAGCGACTCCGCCTTAAAATAAGCCGCGATTTTATGCGGGTGTTTATTCAAGATATTTTCTATGGCCTCGGAAAAAAAGCAAAGGACACAGCGCTCGGCGATATCAATGGGCGCAATATTACCGGACGGCTTAATAAACGGGTTTTTGTCGCTGTCAAATTCTAATATCGGGAATTCTTTTATCTGCATGGTTTTTTCCTTTACATATTCAGCAATTACGCAATCTTCTCCCGGTGGGCGGTAATAAAGCAAAGCTCTACATCTTCCGTCTGCTTTCCGTTCAGCTCGAGTATTTCGGGGGCGGCGTTTTTGACACGCTCAATCAGCCTGTCAAAGGAATTGCTTTCCAAAGCTATCGGTATATCATCACACACCGCATACCAAACCCCGGCCTCGTTATCCCAATTTACGATAATTTCATAAAAACTAAATCTCCCGCCTGCCCTCCAGTGCCCTGTAAAGCGTCACTTCATCGGCATATTCCAAATTCCCGCCTACAGGTATGCCATACGCCAGCCGCGTTGTTTTGATGCCCATCGGCTTTATCAGCCGCGCCAGGTATGTAGCAGTCGTTTCCCCTTCTACCGTGGGGTTTGTCGCCATTACTACCTCCGCCACATCGCCGGTCAGGCGGGCCATCAGTTCTTTTATATGAAGCTGATCCGGCCCCACGCCGTCCATTGGCGAAATAAGCCCGTGAAGGACATGGTAAAGCCCATTATACTCCCTTGTACGCTCGAACGCAAGGATATCCTGCGGGTTTTCCACCACACAAATAATGGTGCGGTCACGCTTTTGCGAGCCGCAGATCGCGCAGATATCCTCTTCGGTGAGGTTCTGGCAGCCGGTGCATTTCTTTATTTTACGCTTTGCGTCCAGTATTGCGTCGGCAAAATCCGCAGCCTTTTCCATGGGCAGGTCAAGCACATGGAACGCCAAGCGCTGCGCCGTTTTTTTCCCAATGCCGGGGAGCCGTTCAAAATGCTCGGCGAGCTTTATGAGCGGCAGCGCGCCCGATTGCATAAAAATCCCCCCTCCAAAAAATCACATCCCCGGTATCCCCATCCCGCCGGTGATTTCCGCCATCTCCGCCTCGGATGCTTCATCCGCGGTGCGCAGCGCCTCATTCACACCGGCTACGATCAGGTCCTGGAGCATTTCTATATCCTCCGGGTCCACGATATCCTCGCGCAGGTTAATTTGCGACAGCCTTTTATTTCCCGTCACAATAACCTCAACCGCGCCGCCGCCGACAGTGCTGCGGAACTCCCGCGCGTCAAGCTCTTCTTGTTTTTGCGCAATCAGCTCCTGCATTTTCTGCGCTTGCTTAATCATCGCGTTCATGTTTTGCGGACCGCCGCCGTAACCCTGTGGGAGCCTTGCTTTCATTTTAACCTACCGCCTTTTTGTTTTTAAAATGTTGCCGATTGTTAATGATACGAACCTACCAAACCCATGGCACATCATATTTTTGAATATTTTCATCAATTGTTATGATTGTTAATTTTTCCATCAGCGCAGCCGCAATTATCATACGGTCAAAAGGGTCGCGGTGAATATACGGCAGCTTCTCGACAATTTTAATGTAATCACCCTCAACCCCCAATAAATCGATATTATTGGCTTTGATTGCCGAAAGAAATATCTCGGAGTTACCCTCAAAATATAGTTTATTAAGGCTTATTTTTATCGCTGTTTCCCAAGCCGAAACGATATTGATATATATCTCATTTTCAGGGTTATATATAATATCACGCGCACTTAACGATAATTTCTCATTACCTTCAAATAACCAAAGCGCGGTGTGGGTGTCCAATAAATACTTCACTGCATATACTCCCTAAAATCATCAAGCGGTTCGTTAAAGTCATCGGGGACTATGATTTTTCCTTTAAGGCAGCCAAAAGCCGCCCGGCGGTCTTTCTTTTCATTCGCTTGTGTACTCATATGCCCCATTTCGTGCAAATGGATATTGTGTAAAAGCACTTTGTTCAAAAGCATACTTACAGCCGCGGACATATCAATCCCCATCGCATCAAAAACAGACTGTGCCTTGTCTTTCAGTTCGCTGTCTATTTTAATATTCAAGTTTGTATCCGGCATATAACTCGCCCCTTTCTTAATTTATTCCCTCACATCCACCGCTGCGCCCAATTCGCTCGCCTTTACCAAAAGATGCTCAATCGCGGAAATATCCTGCTTCACCTCATATTTTTCGGCGTTATACGGGCCCAGCCTGTATTTTTGCCCGGTCACGGTAAGCGCCGCGTCCCGCAGGCTCTGCTTGGCGTAGTCGCTTTCGCGGACCAGCTTTGCGAAATGCCCGCCCGCGTCCACTAAAAGCAGCCCGCCGCCGACATACGCCGCCGACCCATCCAGCGCGCCGTACAGCGCGGCGTTTTTTTCTTTTAGTATGTCCATCACTTTTTCCCAGTCGCCGAAAGGCTCCACGACTGCTTTTGCGATTTCCTCGCTGCTCGGCGCAGGTTCACGCGCGGCGGCAGGCTTTGCGGCTTGTGTTGACGCGCCCTGTTTTTCCAGCGCGGTGACACGCTTTATTACCGCGCTGATAATCCCGCGGGTATCGTCGTGCTGTTTTTCTTTTTCCCCTTTGGACGAACACAGCTTCAGCAGCGCCATTTCAAGCTCAGTCCGCCGCGCGGTAACTCTAGACATACGGACAAGCGCGTCCTGCAGGATATCCAGGCACTGCATAATCCGCGGCATATCCATGCGCGCTCCCGACTGCCGGTAGCGCTCCAGCTCATCGGGAAGGCAGCCGATATGATCCGATGGGTCGGGGATTGTTTTTGCTATCATCAAATTCCTGTAATAGCCGATAAGCTGCTCACACAGCCGCTGATAATCGGCGGAGCTGCCCCAAAGCCGCTCCAACACGGCAAAAAGCCCGCCTGTGTCTGAGCTTTCCACGGCATCGCCTATTTCAAACAGATACTCCTGCCCCACAAGCCCGGCGCTTTCCCGCACAGACTGCGCGGTTACGCCCGAATTTGCCGAAACGCATAAATCCAAAAGCGAGATGGCGTCGCGCATACCGCCGTCGGAAAGCCGCGCGATAAGCTGTGCCGCGTCTTCCTCCAGCGTAAAATCTTCATTGGCGGCGATATGCAGCAGCCTGTCTGCGATCACACCGCTTGGTATGCGCCGAAAATCAAACCGCTGGCAGCGGGACAAAACCGTGGCAGGGACCTTGTGTATTTCCGTGGTCGCTAAAATAAATATGACATGGGCGGGCGGCTCCTCCATAATTTTAAGCAAAGCGCCCCACGCCCCGGCGCTGAGCATATGCGGCTCGTCAATTATATAAACGCGGTATCGGCACATAACCGGTGTATAAAACGCCTCTTCGCGCAAATCGCGGATATTGTCCACGCCGTTGTTGGTTGCCGCGTCAATTTCCGTTACATCCAAAACCGCGCCGCTGTCTATCCCGGCACAGATATCGCAAACGCCGCAGGGGTTGCCGCCTTTTTGGTCCGGGCAGTTTACGGCCTTTGCCAGTATTTTCGCGCAGGTCGTTTTGCCCGTCCCCCTTGTCCCGCAAAAAAGATACGCGTGGGACGGCTTCCCCGCCGACACTTCATTTTTCAGCGTAACCGTAATATGCCCCTGCCCCACAACATCGTCGAAGGACAGCGGCCGCCATTTACGGTAAAGCGCCAGATACATAGCTCACTCCTTTGGCAGGATACAGGTTTCAGGAAAACAAGGTTTCAGGGAAGGGCGGCGCGCTACGCAGGATTTAGGTTTTAGGACCCGGGCTTTAGGAAGGGATGTAGGGGCGGGGTTCCATCCCCGCCCGCAGGATGGTCGATTCGCCTTTAACGGGCGGGCGTGGAAGCCCGCCCCTACAAGTTCCGTCCCTTTCCCTAAATCCTATAACCTAAAACCTAAATCCCGGCCTTATAAGGATACACAGATTGGCTGCGGCGCACACAGGGAGCCGCTTAATGCTGCTCGGTTCCCCGCCTGACATGGTTCGCGGCGCTGTGCCGCGCAGTACCCGTGTATCCATATAAGGCAGCGCGATTACATATACACATTATACCCCATTCACGCAAATTTGTAAACCTCACAAATTATGCGTTACGAATTGTTTTCCCCCTTCCAATCTTCAAGCGCCAAGCCTTCAACCCGCGCAAATTCCCTTGTATTATTCGTGACAACGGTCAGCCCTAAAGCCTTGGCATGGGCGGCAATAAATGTGTCACGGTCGCCTATCGGCGTCCCGGCGCGTTTGAGCCCTGCCCGGACGCGCCCATACTCCGCGGCGGCGAGTGTGTCAAACGGTAAGATTTCCACCGTTGCCAAAAACGTCCGCAGCACATCGGCGTTCTTTTCGGGAGCGGCACTGTTTTCAATCCCATACCACAATTCCGCTTCGGTTATTGCGGAAATGGCAAGCCCGGACAAATACTCACCGGCAAACCGTGCGCGGACAGCCGGGTTTCCGTTCATCGCAAAAACGCAAGTGTTCGTGCCGAGAATATACTTCACAGTATTTTCTCCCCATCGCCGTCATGGGCCTGTGCATACCGGGCATCTTCGCGCCTGGCGTCAAGAATGGATTCATAGACATCATCGGTCAGCGGTTCACATTCCAAGAAATTTCTAAGTGCATCGTCTTTGGTATAAAGCATAACAATTGCCCCGACTTTCTTCACAGCGACTTCATCGCAATTAAAGCGGCACGATTTTGGCAAGCGGACCGCCTGGCTTCCGCCGCTTGTAAATAGTTTAGCCGTTTCCATAACAATCACCTCAAAAGCAAGTATATACTAATGTATCTACTTTGTCAAGCAGAAGCCGCCCCCTCTTGTATCCCCGCCGAACTTCTGGTAATATCTTCTTATACAACAATCAAACCGGCTGAAAATTATGCAAAAGAGGAGAATGAACAATGCCAAACCCAAAAATCGGGATCCGACCGACAATCGACGGCCGCCGGATGGGCGTGCGGGAAAATTTAGAAGAACAAACCATGGGCATGGCCAATGCCGCCGCAAAACTAATCAGCGAAAATTTATGCTATCCCGACGGCACGCCCGTACAGTGCGTTATAAGCCCCTGCACAATCGGCGGCGGCGCGGAGGCCGCGGTCTGCCGCGAATACTTCGATACGCAAAATGTCACCGCCACGCTTACTGTCACGCCATGCTGGTGCTACGGCAGCGAAACCATGGACCTGGACCCGGCCACAATAAAAGCGGTCTGGGGCTTCAACGGCACAGAGCGCCCGGGCGCGGTCTATCTGGCGGCGTCGCTTGCCGGCTATAATCAGCGCGGGCTGCCCGCCTTCTCGATCTACGGGCGCGATGTACAGGACGCGGACGACACCGAAATCCCCGATGACGTAAAAGAAAAAATCCTGCGGTTTGCGCGCTGTGCTATTGCCGTAGGATGCATGAAAAACAAATCCTATGTCGGGATCGGCTCCGTTTCTATGGGCATCGCCGGTTCGGACCAGAACGCGCTGTTCTTCCAGAAATATCTCGGTATGCGCAGCGAATGGGTCGATATGACAGAAGTTTTGCGGCGCATAGAGCTGGAGATATACGACCACGAAGAATATGAAAAAGCCCTTGCCTGGGTAAAAGATAAATGCAAAATCGGCTTTGACAAAAACTCACCGGACAAGCGCCAAAGCGACGCGCAAAAAGCCGCGGGGTGGGAGAAGAATGTTAAGATGGCGCTTATCTTCCGCGATATAATGCAGGGCAACCCAAAGCTCGCGGAGCTTGGCAGGCATGAGGAGGCACTGGGCAGGAACGGCATAGCGGGCGGGTTCCAGGGCCAGCGTATGTGGACAGACTGGCAGCCAAACGCCGATTTCCCGGAAGCCGTGATCAACTCCACCTTTGACTGGAACGGCAAGCGCGCGCCGCTCATTTTCGCGACGGAAAACGACAGCCTGAACGGTGCCGCAATGCTGTTCGGCAACCTGCTTACAGGCGCGGCGTCGGCATTTGCGGATGTGCGCACTTATTGGAGCCCCCAGGCGGTAAAACGCGCAACCGGCGTAAATCTAACGGGAAAAGCGGAAAACGGCTTTATACATCTCATCAACTCCGGCGCGGCGGCGCTTGACGCCTGCGGCAAAGCCACGAACGAAAACGGCAATCCCGTAATGAAGCCCTGGTGGAAGATGACGGACAAAGACATCGACGCCTGCCTGGAAGCAACGGAGTGGTGTCCCGGCGACCTCGGATATTTCAGGGGCGGGGGCAATTCCTCCCACTTTAACACAATGGCGGAAATGCCCGTAACAATGACACGCATAAATCTAATCGACGGCATCGGCCCCGTAATGCAAATAGCGGAGGGCTGCACCGTCACACTGCCCGAAGCCGTACACAAACACATCGAAGCCCGCACCGACCCCACCTGGCCTACAACATTTTTTGCGCCAAGGCTAACCGGGGACGGCGCGTTCGGGGATGTTTACAGCGTAATGGCAAATTGGGGCGCGAACCACGGCTCGTTCAATTACGGGCATTTGGGCAAGGATTTTATCACGCTGGCTTCAATGCTGCGCATCCCGGTGAGTATGCACAATGTCAGCAGCTGCGATGTATACAGGCCGCACGTATGGTCGGCGTTCGGGACAAAATGCCCCGAAGCGGCGGACTTCCGCGCCTGCGGGGTTTACGGGCCTATTTATAAATAAATAGGCCGGGTTTTAGGATTTAGGTTATAGGTTTTAGGGAAAGGACGAAACTTATAAATTCTTCCCTTCCTGAAACCTTATTTCCTGAAACCTAAATCCTGCCGAAGGCAAAACACCAAAACACCCGTCATCACTGCGACCACTCGCAGTGATGCCACCCTCTTTAAAAAAGAGGGTAAAGCTACAACAAGATTTTATTCTTTCATTAGAAAGCGCAAAACAACCGTAGGACGTACCCTCTTTTTTAAAGAGGGTGGCGCGAAGACGAATTTATTCGGCTTCGTGACGGGTGTTTTGCGCGGTGCGCAGGATTGAGGATTTAGGTTATAGGTTTTAGGGAAAGGACGAAACTTATAAATTCTTCCCTTCCTGAAACCTTATTTCCTAAAACCTAAATCCTGCCGAAGGAGGCATAAACATGATCGCAGCCGGTAAATCCGACATAAGAAAATGGTTTATCAAAGGCGTAGGGCAAAAACAGGCCTATATGCTCATCGTCTTCGACCGCATGGACATCGACGACCCCGACAGCGCCTATTACGCGCAAAACGAGCAAGAGGCCCGCGAGCTGGCACGTAAATTCGACGATGACCCCATGTGTAAAGTCATGGAAATATACGACCTGTCCGCCGATATGGAAGCGCAGCTGAAGGAGAAACGGGTAAATTGCCTATAGCAGGAATAAAGCTTTAATATTTGACAAATATTGCCAACAACCCCGGGTAAAATGGAATGGGAATATTACAGTTTTCATTCTTGGGGGTTATCATGGCTGACAGGGCGGACGTTAAAAGCATTGCTGTATCGGAACGGGCAGGGGACGCGGCGGTTTGGGCGGGGCGTATTTTTGTGGAGCTGGCGGGGTTTGCCGCCATGGGGTTTGTTGCGTCGCGCGCGGACATGAATATGTCGCCCTTCGGCGTGGCGGCAGCGGCGGCGCTGCCCGGGAAATATTCCTACTGCGCGGCTTTGGGGGCGCTTTTGGGTTATGTGATATCCCCGGGCTTTGCGGGGAATGTAAAGTATATCGGCGCGCTTATGCTGGTGGCGGCGATTAAATGGATTATCGAAGGCCGCTTTGAAAAACCGTGTACCCCGCTTATCGGCGTTTTTATAACGCTGGGCGCAATGGCGGCGGCTGTGGGCGCCTGGGTATTCGGGACGGCGTATAATTTATATGAGATACTTATCGGCGCGGGCGAGATGCTTGCGGGGGCAGGCGCCGCTTACTTTTTCGCGAGGACCTTTGATTTAACGCAAAGCGGGCAGGGCGATGAAGCTGCCGGTTTTAGCTTATCCGGGGTTATGGATGCTGGGCGGATGGGGCTTTCCTGTTCCGCGCTTACCGGTTGCGTTTTGCTGATGGGGCTTTCGGGGTTTTCGATCGGGCCTGTTTCTATCGGCAGGGTGCTTGCCGTACTGCTGATTCTTATAAGCGCGCGGTATTGGGGCGAGGCGGCGGGCGCTGTGGCGGGGATCGCCGCAGGGGCGGCTATCGGGCTTTCGGGCGGGGATTTTTCCTACATCATGCCTGTATACGCAATTGGCGGGCTGGCGGCGGGGATGCTTGGGCACGCGGGGCGGGTTGCGGGCGCGGGCGCGTTTATCGCGGTAAGCGTACTCAGCGCGCTGTTGTCCCGCGGTGTAAACCTCTATGGAGTTATCGCCGAGGTTTTTGCCGCTTCCGCTGTGTTTATGGTAATCCCTGCGTCATGGGCGGGCAAGCTCAGATTTGGGTCTATGGACGATGACCATACAACCGGCGCACTTTTGCGTGAAAAGCTGGCGGCGGTTTCTACCGCGCTCAGGGACGTTTCCGCGACTACAAGAAAGGTCAGCGAAAAACTCGAAAAGCTGGAAAACGGCGGACTTGGCGGCACGCGGGACAAAGCCGCCGCAAAAGTCTGCCGCCGATGCGGCAACCGTACATCCTGCTGGCAGTTTAACCGGGAAGAAACTTCCGCGGCTTTGGACGCGGCTGTAAAGCGATTGCAAAAGGACGGCGGCATCAGCCGCGAGAACGCGCCGAAATATCTTACGCGCTCCTGCTGTAAGCTTGACGCGATGCTCACGGAGCTAAACGGCGCGCTGCGTGAACATATGTCAAAAGAGGGGACCGCGCGCAAGGTATCAAAAGTGCGGTCAGTTATGAACGACCAGTTCGACGGCATGGCGCAAATGCTGGATATGGTAAGCGGCGACCTCAGTACCATACGAAATATTGAAAGCGGCAAGCTCGCGAAGGTTACAAAATATCTTGAGCGCGAGAATTTCAAGTGCCTGCGGCCGATGGGCTACACAGACAGCACCGGCAGGTTAAGGCTTTCGTTTTACATCCCCGCCTATCAGCTTGCGCGCGTGAATAAAGCGAAGATGTCGCTGGAGCTTTCGGACGCGCTGGAAACCGAGCTGGGGCTGCCGCAGATTGACGCGCGGGAAAAAGAAGCGGCTGTTTATTTTGCGGAAAAGGCCGTGTTCACAACCGAGCTTGGCGCGTATCAGATACCAAACGAGAGGTACAAGCTCTGCGGGGACGCGTATTCTTTTATACAAGATTTCGGCGGGCAGGCGCATATGATAATTTCCGACGGCATGGGAAGCGGCGGGAGCGCGGCGGTGGATTCCACCATGGCGGCAAATTTGCTCACACAGCTTCTAAGCGCGGGGGTTGGGCACGGCCCCGCGCTTAAATTCGTAAACTCCGCGCTTCTGGTGAAGTCGGGGGATGAATCCCTTGCGACTGTCGACTTATGCTCAATAGATTTATTCACGGGCCGCGCTGTTTTCCACAAAGCAGGGGCGGCGCCGAGCTTTATTATACGCAGGGGGCGCTGCGCTTTAGTGGACAGCGCGTCCTTGCCCGCCGGTATCCTGCATGGCGTTTCTTTTGAAAAAAGCAGCGCCGCGCTTCAAAAAGGGGACACGGTGGTGATGGTATCCGACGGCGTAATCGCCACCGGCATGGACTGGGTGCGCTCGGAGCTTGAGCATCTGCAAAACGCCGGTGATGTGCAGGGACTGTGCGAAAAGCTGGCAATGACCGCAAAGCTCCGCCGCCAAGACGGCCATTCGGATGATATTACGGTTATTGCGGCGGTGGTGGGCTAAAGCGGCGCGGCGACGCGCGTTGCGCCGCAGGTTTTAGGATTGAGGATTGAGGTTTTAGGAAAAGGACGGTACAACAAATTTCTTCCCTTCCTAAAACCTATAACCTAAAACCTTAATCCTGCCGAAGGCCGTAGGGGCGGCAATCTGCCGCCCGTAATTCCCCTCCTTGGAGGGGTGGCTGGCGGCGCGGAGCGCCGCAGGTTTTAGGATATAGGTTTTAGGTTTTAGGAAAAGGACGTTGCATAATTTTCTTCCCTTCCTATATCCTCAATCCTAAAACCTAAATCCTGCCGAAGGCCGCCGGGGTGGTTT